>Ga0316205_10001329_pt1 | contig 32579 bp, 34 predicted proteins | sample 3monthpyrite_MG_FD_204941 | JGI IMG/M metagenome (GOLD analysis project Ga0316205, IMG submission 204941) | Microbial mat bacterial communities from mineral coupon in-situ incubated in ocean water Damariscotta River, Maine, United States -... | ecosystem: Environmental > Aquatic > Marine >...
ACGCGCCCATCCGATTCAAGGGTGAGCGGCTTGCCGTGCCAATCAGTGATTACGCCACCAGCGGCTTCGATCAAGGCGCAAAGTGGCAAAAAATCATAGGGTTGTAGATTGTAGTCGACCACTGCATCAATGTGGCCCGCAGCCAACAGCGCGTGGGCATAACAATCATAGGCATAGCGGCGGGTCGTGCCGGTTTGGGTCAGCCGTTCCAGCACCGCTGCATCTCCGGCCAGCATATGCTCCGCTTCATGAATATACAGGATGGCATTAGCCAACTCACGCTGATCGGAAACGAAAATAGCGCGGCCATTGCAGGATGCCGTTTGTTTTATTCCGGCATAAACCTCGCCCATCGCCGGAATCCCGACCACACCAATTTTAGGTGCACCGTTTTCGAGGATCGCCAGCAAAAACCCAAATGTCGGATAACCCGACAGAAACGAACGGGTGCCGTCAATCGGATCAAGCACCCAGACCCGTTTGCGCTCAAGTCCGCGCGCCCCCTCTTCCTCGCCAAATACACCATCTTCGGGAAAGTCCTGCATCAAACGCGTCCGCACAAAAGCTTCCACCGCTTTATCGGCAACCGTCACCGGGCTCAGGTCTTGCTTGACTTCGATGCCGAGCTTGCCACGAAAATAACCCATTGCGATTTTGCCGGCTTCTTCGGCAAGTTTCGTGGCATAAGCCAGCAATTCTGTATCGGAAATATCTCGCACTACCACTCCGTAATCGACAAATTGACGCGGGCGAGAGGTTGCGCCCCTTTGCGGCAAATTGCCAGTAAAATCGCGCATACCTTGCGTTTTATAAGGTTTCAGGCCATATACGCAAAAGTTTAACAAATCAGGTGTGGCTATGGCTATCCGTTCAAAAATCGCAATACTCTTTCTTGCCGTCCTTACGGCCTGTGCGCAAGTGACCCCGATGGAAGCAACACTTTCCAGCTCTGGTTACACATCCAGCGATCTTAACTGCCTTTCTGAAGCCCTCTACTTTGAAGCGCGTGGCACCACCTATGACGGCGAACGCGCTGTTGGCGAGGTTATTCTCAATCGTGCGTCCGACTCCCGTTTTCCAGCCAGCGTTTGCGGCGTGGTCGACCAACGCTACAACGGAAGCTGCCAGTTCAGCTATCGGTGTGATGCCATTCCAAATGACCAGTTCAACGAGCCGGCTTCCCTCGCAAAATCACGTGCTATTGCTTTGGAATTATTGGTAGATCGGAAAGAAGACATCACAAACGGTGCGCTATTTTTCCATGCAGCCAGTATGGCGCCGGGTTGGTTCAACACGCTGTCCAAGCGCGGAAGATTTGGCGGAAATATTTTCTACCGCTAACATTAAATTGGTGTTAAATCTGCCTCATGGCTAAACTATATTTTAATTATTCCACCATGAACGCAGGCAAAAGCACCATTCTTTTGCAAGCGTCCTATAACTATAACGAAGGCGGTATGGAGACCTATCTTCTGACCGCCAAGCTTGATGACCGTGCCGGCGAAGGCCGGATAGCGAGCCGTATCGGAATTGATGCCCCGTCAGACAAATTTGCCCCCGAAAGTGATCTTTTCGCTATGATTGAGGCGCGGCTTGCAAAAGGGACTGTCGCCTGCGTTTTCATCGACGAAGCCCAGTTTTTGAGCAAAGATCAGGTTTGGCAATTGGCCCGAGTGGTAGATGATTTGGGTGTGCCTGTAATGTGCTACGGGCTTCGGGTCGATTTTATGGGCGAGCTGTTTCCCGGCTCAGCGGCCCTTTTGGCATGGGCTGACGAAATGCGCGAAGTTCGCACGATATGCGGATGTGGGAAGAAAGCCACAATGGTCGTTAGGCAAGACGACGAGGGCCGCGTTCTCACCGGCGGACAACAGGTGCAAATTGGTGGAAACGAAACGTATCATTCGCTTTGCCGCCGCCATTGGAGAGATGCTGTCCAGCGCGAGAAGGCGAATTAGACAATTGCCTTTTCACCCTGCCCCGCATTTTGCCCCTTAAACAACTTGGTGCGGTGGCACGTGATCCGAAAAAAATGCGGCCAGATTATCCACCGCCCGCATACCCATGGCAATTCGTGTTTCAAGAGTCGCGCTACCAATATGCGGCAGCAAAGTCACGTTCTCCAATGCCATTAGTGCCGCCGGCACCTCGGGTTCGCGCTCAAACACATCCAGCCCGGCACCGGCAATCGAGCCGTCTTGCAACGCAGAGATCAGCGCCGATTCATCCAGAACGTCGCCGCGCGCGGTGTTAACCAAATGCGCAGTTGGCTTCATAAGCGCCAACCGTTTGGCATTGATCAGGTGGTGATTGCTGGCATGGCCAGGCACATGCAGCGAGATCACATCAGCTTCGGCCATCAGGGCATCAAGCGATTCCATCGCGCGGGTATCGGGAATTGAAGGCACCAAAACTTTCGAACGGTTAAAATATACTACTTTCATTCCAAACCCAAAATGTGCGCGGTGCGCCAGTGCGGTGCCAATCCGGCCCATTCCGATCACGCCAAGGGTCTTGCCACGAAGCGAGCTACCCAGCCCGGAAGAGATGTCAAATCCGTCCCATGCACCGCGCCGCAACCGGCTTTCATGCATATACATCCGGCGAGTGCTGGTCAAAATAAGCGCCATAGCAAGATCTGCTGTCGCATCATCCAATACGTCTGGCGTGTTTGTGACAACCACGCCAAGCTCTTCGGCTGCATCTACATCGATATGGTTGGTTCCAACGCCGAAATTCGCGACAATCCGTGCCTTTGGTGCACTGCCGCCCGACAGCACATCTGCGTCGAATTTATCTCCGAACGTGCATAGGACCCCATCCGCCCGCGCCATCGCATTTTTCAATTTCTCTTTGCCAAACGGCACGTCTTGCGGATTGAAAGCGACCGTAAAAAGAGACTTTAGCCGCGCCTCTACGGGTTCCGGCAGTTTGCGGGTCACAATAATTCTGGGCCTTGTCATAGTGTGCTCCTAATGAATTCGCCCGCCAACGGGCACGGTTTTATCTGGTGAAAGCAGCACTATACCGCCTTGCGCGTCTGCACTTCCCAGCACAAGAAACTCGGACATAAACTTGCCTATCTGGCGCGGTGGAAAGTTAACGACCCCTACAACCATGCGCCCGACTAACGCGTCGGGTGTATAGTTATCTGTCAGTTGCGCAGATGTCTTTTTCTCACCTATCTCAGGTCCGAAATCGACCCAGAGCTTAATCGCCGGTTTGCGCGCCTCGGGGTATGGCTCGGCCCGAAGCACTTTACCGACCCGCATATCGACGCTCATAAATGTATCGAAATCCAGCATGGCCGCCTCATATGCAGTGGAAGAATCAGGCGCATTATTGCGCGCTTGTATCCGCTTGTTTATCAAGACTTCGTGAATGTATTTCAAGAGTTAGATACTGTTCAGCTCACGAGATCGCCGCGCCGCCGCCGAAACAGTGCGCCCAATTAGCCCAGCAAGCCCGTTTTCGGCATCCATCAAGACCTTCAAACCTGCTTCGGTTGTTCCTGCAGGGCTTGTTACATTAATTCGCAATTGCGCAGCAGAAACGTCAGATTCTTCCGCCAATTGCCCTGCACCCGACACTGTCGCAACAGCCAGTTGTATGGCCATTTCCTCCGACAACCCTTCTGCTACGGCGGCTGCGGAAAGGGCTTCTATCATATGAAAAACATATGCCGGGCCTGAGCCCGAAACAGCGGTTACTGCATCCATTTGGCTTTCATCATCCAATAGAATGGTTTCACCAATGCAGCCAAGCAACAATTGCGCCATCTGGATATTATTGTTTGTTACCAAATCATTACCGATCAATGCCGTGATGCCCCTTCCGATGGCTGCCGGGGTATTTGGCATGGCGCGGATGATAGAAACTTCTCCAAGTGCCGCTGCAAGGCTGCCCAGCGAAACGCCCGCTGCAATAGAAAGGTATAGCACTGAACTACCTTGAAGCGCTTGCAGCTGCGGAAGCGCGTCGCTCATATATTGCGGTTTAACCGCAAGCAGGCACAAATCCGGAGACGCCGGCAAGCCATTGTTCAAATGCAGGCCCTGTTTTTGAAGCTCAAGCAAATGCGGCGAAGGATGCGGCTCAAGAATCCAGATCGTGTCGAGCTTGATCCCACTGGTCAGCCAGCCGTCCAGCATTGCCGAGCCCATTTTTCCGCAGCCTACTATTACCAACCCGTTCACAAGTTCCATTTCAGGCTCGCCCATATCCATCATTTATAGCAACCCGCAGCGCGGCGTGCGGCGTGTCGTCTCCCCAGCTAACCAACTGAAACGCCGGGTATAATTTTTCGCAGGCTGCAACGCTTAAGCCAACCATATCGTCAACCTGCGCGGGGCTGGCAAGCGCCCCGCCAGAAAGATTAAGCCCATAGACAAACGCCACCACCTCTTGCTCTTTCCAATATGAAAATGCGCCCGTCCAACACCCTTCATTCGCAAGATTTAGGGTTTCGTAAAGAGCAGGCAACCTCTCAGATGGCGGTGAAAACTCAAAGCTACACACAAGCCTAAGTGTTTCAGTCTGCTCTGACCATGCCAGGCTGATTGCATATTGCTGCCAGACCCCTTCCACCACAACCGCAATCTGATCGTCATGCATCCGCTCGAAAACCCAGGCGCGTGACTGAGCCAACGATTGAACCAAATCAATCGGGTGCAAATCATCATACTCTAGATTTTGCATCACAGGCTCCGTCGGTTTATGGCCGGACCCCAGAAATCGTGTGTTCAGGCGCTCACCATACTACATATATGGTGACGCGTATTTTTTAAGCTGTAAAGCGATTCGTTCAGCACTTAGCTTTTGGCAGCCTCCAAAGCGTCAATCCGCGCTTTTAGAGTTTCATTTTCCTCGCGGGCCTTTTGCGCCATCAATCGCACGGCCTCGAATTCCTCGCGCGATACAAACTCGCGGTCGGCGAGCCAGCGATCCATCATCGATTTAACCGCAGTTTCGGCTTCGGAGCGCGCACCTTGCGCAACACCCATAGCGTTTGTCATTAATTTCGACATATCGTCAAGAATACGGTTGCGTGACTGCATTGCGTGTTCCTTTATAAAAATTACTCCCTATATATAGGCCCGTGGCGCATCAATTGCCAACCATATTCAAGAGGAATACCTGCATGATTTTTGCCTTACCCTTTCCAAATATCGACCCGGAAATTTTCGCGTTCGATTTGTTTGGTTTTAATGTTGCCCTACGATGGTATGCGGTTGCCTATATCGCAGGGTTAATACTCGGTTGGCGTTATATTTTGATGCTGATCTCCCGCCCAACGCTTTGGAACGCTGTTCCTATGGTGAAACAACAAGTCGAAGATCTTCTTACATATATGGTTGTCGGCGTAATTGTCGGCGGGCGGCTTGGGTTCGTTTTGTTCTATAATTTGGAGCAATACCTGCAGAATCCGATTGATATTCTGAAAGTCTGGGAAGGCGGGATGTCTTTCCATGGTGGATTTTTCGGGGTTGTCGTAGGGGTCGCTCTCTTTGGGTGGCGCCACAAATTGCCAATTTTAAGCATCGGCGATGCTGTCGCTGCCGCAGCCCCCATTGGGCTATTCTTCGGGCGCATTGCCAACTTTATAAAACCGGAACTGTGGGGCCGGCCCACTGATGCCGCTTGGGGCGTTAATTTCCCTGATTCTCGCGCCCAGATTTGCCCTTCTGATTGGGTTGGAGACTGTCTCCGCCATCCGAGCCAGCTTTACGAAGCCGGTTTAGAAGGCTTGGTTCTTGGTTTACTGATTGCCTGGGTTATCTGGCGGAAGGACTGGCTAAAAACACCGGGCCGCGTGATTGGCTTGTTTTTGGTTGGATATGGCGCAGCACGCTGGTTTATCGAATATTTTCGCCAACCAGACGCGCAGTTTATTTCCGCTGACAACCCGATTGGGTATATTGTCACATTTGCTCAAACCGGCGCAACGATGGGGCAGTTGCTATCGCTGCCAATGATTATTGTTGGATTGATCATGATCGTGAAACTTAGGAAAAATATTTGAGTTCTCTTCGTTCCGCCATTGATGCAGAAATTCTGGAGCACGGTTCCATCGGGCTAGATCGGTATATGGAGCTGTGCTTATCCCACCCGCAATACGGCTACTATATGAAGCAGCAACCCTTTGGTTCTAAAGGAGATTTCACAACTTCGCCCGAAATCAGCCAGATGTTCGGTGAACTTATTGGGCTATGGCTCGTGCATATGTGGAATGAAATTGGCGCTCCTGAGCGATTTGCATTGGTAGAACTCGGGCCTGGTAGAGGCACGTTGATGGCTGACTTGTTGCGGGCAGCTCAGGTGCAGCCTTCTTTTCTTGAAGCCGCTGAAATTTTCTTGCTGGAGAGCAGTGAAAAGCTTCGCCAAGAGCAGATAAAGAAGCTTGATGGCTTCAGCATCACACATATAAATAATCTGCAAAGCCTCCCGGAAATTCCTATTCTTCTGGTAGCAAACGAATTTTTTGATGCACTGCCGGTGCAACAGTGGGTAAAAAACGATTTTGGCTGGCAAGAAAGACGGATCGCGACCGGATTAAAAATTGCACATACAAAAACGATACCGCAGCCAGAGTTGGACAAGCGCTATCCGAAGTTGGCGACGGGCCAAATTGTCGAGATAAACAAAGCAGCAGTGGCGATTTCGAATGTGATCACAAAAAGACTGACCAGACTGGGAGGTGCCGCGTTGATCATAGATTATGGCGAGTTTGACGGCGTCGGCGACACTTTTCAAGCTGTCCAAAACCACAAAAAGACTGATCCGTTTGAAAGCCCCGGTGAGGCCGATCTGACCGCCCATGTCAAATTTTGTGACTTGGTTCAAGGCGGGGTAAATCAGAACTTCACAACACAGGGCAGTTTCCTTGAGCAGCTTGGGATAAATGCCCGCCGCGAGGCTCTGGAAAAGACGGCAAGGAAATCTTTGCGTACGGAACAAAACAGGTTGGTAAGTGATGATGAAATGGGCCGCCTCTTCAAGGTATTAGCCCTGTCTTCTTGCAATTTGCAAAATGCACCGGGGTTCGGATAATGGGCTTGCATCCAATCACTTCTCCTTTGCTTTCAGAGGCGCGGCATGGGTTTTTTACGCGACTGGGCGGAGTATCTACCGGCATTTTTGAGGCGTTAAACTGCGGATATGGCTCTCCTGAGGATGGAGACGCGATCCGGCAGAATAGAGCACTCATTGCTCGACACGTTGGTGTCGAGGAAGCACAGCTTTTTTCGGTCACGCAAACCCACTCGGCTGATGTGATCACAATCAATGCTCCTTCCGATTTTTCTCGCGGCGCTCAGGCTGATGCGATGGTAAGCAGCACCAACGGGGTCGCGCTCGGTGTTTTAACCGCAGATTGTGCCCCTGTGTTATTTCAAAACAAGAGGACAGGGGTGATAGGTGCCGCACATGCAGGCTGGCGAGGGGCATTGGGGGGCGTTTTGGAAGCAACGATAGCGCAGATGTGCGGTTTGGGCGCGGACAGAGACGGGATATCCGCGGCCATTGGGCCATGCATCAGCCAACGGAATTATGAAGTTGGACAAGAGTTTTTCGAAGAATTCATCGTGGAAAATACCGGGTTTGCGCAGTTCTTCGTGAACGGATCACAAGATAAGTATCTTTTTGATCTTCCGGGATTCGTTCTAAATCGGATCAGGAATGCGGGAATTGACCACGTAGAGTGGACCGGGCATTGCACTTATGCATCTCCGCAAAAGTTTTATTCTTACCGTTATTCGCAGCATCACAAGATGCCCAGTTACGGCCGCATGTTGTCTGTGATCACAAATTAAAGATTAATGCTCAACGCGTTGTTCCAAAACGTCAAACGGAACACCTGGGGCGTCTTTGGCTCCTCGGATGACAAGCGAGGTTTTTACACTGGCAACATTGGGAGCCGACGTAAGATCATGGGTTAAGAATTTTTGAAAACTCGTAAGATCGGGAGCAACACATTTCAAAATAAAATCAATCTCGCCATTTAGCATATGGCACTCACGCACAAGCGGCCATGCTTGAACCCGTGTTTCAAAATCAACAAGGTCCGATTCAGCTTGCGAATGCAAGCCAACCATCGCAAAAACCCGCACTTCAAATCCCAGAGCGTGAGCGTTCACGTCAGCATGATATCCTTTGATAAGTCCAAGCTCCTCCAAAGTGCGCACGCGACGTAAGCAGGGGGGTGCAGAAATGCCAACCCTCTGGGAAAGCTCGACATTAGTCATCCGACCATCCGCCTGCAATTCTGCAAGTATTTTTCTGTCAATCGGGTCGAGTTTAGAGTGTGACATTTTTATCCTGATTTTCGCGGCGTGATTTACCCTTGTTACCTAACTCCTCCAATTTACGCAATAAAGTTTCTCCTGCAACCATAAGCAAACAGCGGATTTCTGGCGTTTCAGGGGCTTCAATCCAACAGCGATGGTGCTTATATTGACGCCAACACGTTTTAAAAGGACTTAAAAAATGAGCGACACGAAACACACCAAGCTGCTGATAATCGGCTCTGGCCCGGCAGGATATACTGCCGGTGTATATGGCTCGCGCGCGATGCTCGAACCCATTCTGGTTCAGGGCATCCAGCCCGGCGGACAATTAACCATAACCACCGAAGTGGAGAACTGGCCTTCGCGCAAAGAAGTGCAAGGGCCTGATTTAATGGTAGAAATGGAAGAACACGCCCGCGCCGCCGGGACCGAGATTATATCAGACCACATCAGTGACCTCGATTTATCAAAACGCCCGTTCATAGCAAAAGGCGAAACCGGAACGACCTACACCGCAGACGCAGTTATTTTGGCGACCGGCGCACAAGCCAAATGGCTTGGCATGCCGTCTGAAGAAAAGTTCAAAGGGTTCGGCGTGTCTGCCTGTGCAACATGCGACGGTTTTTTCTATCGTGGGCAAGAGATCGTGGTAATTGGCGGCGGGAACTCCGCTGTAGAAGAGGCGCTGTTTCTCACGAAATTTGCATCCAAAGTTACGCTTATTCATCGGCGCGGGGAACTTCGCGCAGAAAAAATACTGCAAAACCGGTTGTTAAACCACGAAAAAATCGAGCCGCTATGGTTTCATGAATTGGAAGAAGTCTATGGGACCGACCAACCGCTCGGCGTCGAAGGTGTGAAAGTCCGTCATGTTGAAACGGGCGAAATCACTGATATCCCGTGCAAAGGCGTTTTTATCGCCATCGGGCATGCGCCTTCAAACGAGCTGGTCAAGGACACGCTTGATACACATATGGGCGGCTACGTTGTAACCAAGCCCGATAGCACTGCGACGTCAATTCCGGGGGTTTTTGCGGCCGGTGATATCACCGATTACAAATATCGTCAGGCAATTACATCTGCTGGAATGGGCTGTATGGCGGCACTCGAAGCCGAACATTTTCTATCAGAGAACGAATGACGCAGCAATTGGGTCAGGTTTGAAAACAGCGCTTGGGTTTAAATGAAAAGGTCGCTAAACAGCGATATTGTTTAACCTCAAGCCAATGGTTCATTATGAAAAATCTGACCCCGATCCCCGAACTTTTCGTTTCTCACGACAGTGCCGAAAAGCTTAAATTCGAAGCAGCGGACCTTCCGAGCTGGGACCTGACGGCCCGTCAGGTGTGTGACCTCGAGCTGTTAATGAACGGTGGCTTTAATCCGCTCAAAGGATTTATGAGCGAGAATGATTACAACTCGGTGGTCGAAAACATGCGCCTCAGCGACGGGGCTCTTTGGCCAATGCCCATTACGCTGGATGTATCAGAAAAATTCTCGGAGGAAATTTCGGCGGGTCAAGATATTGCGCTTCGCGACGAAGAGGGCGTGATTCTTGCCATTCTTTCGGTGAGTGATATCTGGACTCCAAACAAATCCCGTGAAGCAGAAATGGTATTTGGCGCTGATGATAGCGCACATCCCGCTGTGAATTATCTGCACAATCAAGCTGGTAAGGTTTATCTTGGTGGCCCGGTTATCGGGATTCAAGCGCCTGTTCACTATGATTATCGGCGCCGCCGCGACACACCAAACGAACTTCGTGCCTATTTCCGAAAAATGGGGTGGCGGAAGGTTGTAGCGTTCCAAACCAGAAATCCACTTCATCGCGCCCATCAGGAACTCACCTTCCGTGCGGCAAAAGAAACTCAAGCCAACTTATTAATTCATCCAATTGTTGGCATGACCAAACCGGGCGATATTGATCACTTTACGCGCGTGCGCTGCTATGAAGCGGTATTGGACAAATACCCGCAATCAACGACCGCGATGAGCCTTCTTAATCTTGCGATGCGCATGGCAGGGCCACGTGAAGCTGTTTGGCATGGATTGATCCGCAAAAATCACGGCTGCACCCATTTTATTGTTGGGCGTGATCACGCCGGGCCCGGGAAAAATTCAGCGGGCGAAGATTTTTACGGCCCGTATGACGCGCAACAGCTTTTCAAAGAACACGAAGACGAAATCGGCGTTGAAATGGTTGATTTCAAACACATGGTCTATGTGCTTGAAAAAGCGCAATACGAACCGGTGGACGAAGTTGAAGACAATATGACCGTGCTCAATATTTCCGGCACGGAACTGCGGCGGCGCCTTGTAGAAGGGCTGGAAATTCCCGATTGGTTCTCCTTTCCAGCTGTGGTGGAAGAACTGCGCCGGACACGCCCGCCGCGGCATAAACAAGGGTTTACCGTATTTTTCACAGGCCTCTCGGGCTCTGGAAAATCAACCATAGCCAACGCGCTCATGGTTAAATTGATGGAAATGGGTGGCCGGCCGGTTACGCTGCTAGATGGTGACGTTGTGCGCAAAAACCTCTCGTCAGAGCTTGGCTTCTCGAAAGAGCACCGCGACCTTAATATTCGCAGAATTGGTTATGTCGCTTCCGAAATCACCAAAAATGGCGGAATCGCTATTTGCGCGCCTATCGCGCCTTACACCACCACGCGGCGGGCTGTGCGGGAAGATATCGAAGCCTTCGGCTCTATGGTTGAAGTGCATGTTGCAACGTCTTTGGAAGAATGTGAGCGGCGCGACCGCAAGGGGCTCTACAAGCTTGCACGCGAAGGCAAAATCAAAGAGTTTACCGGCATATCAGACCCTTATGAGCAGCCGGCAAAAGCTGAATTGATCATTGATACAGAGAGCGTCGATGTCGACAACTGCGCGCATCAGGTAATTTTGAAGCTAGAACAAATGGGGCTTATTGCCGGTTAATTTGAATTTTCTGGAAGCGCTCTTGCGGCGCTTCCCGCTCCAATTCAATATGCAACAATCCGTTTTCCATAAAGGCGTGGCTTACTTCCACCCCCTTGGCCAAAACAAAAACACGTTTAAATTGCCGCGCCGCAATGCCGTGATGCAGATAAACCCTACCTTCAACCCCTTCCGTTTGAGCGCCGGTTATTGTTAATTCGCCGTTTTCCAAGGTAATTGTCAGGTTTTCATCAGAAAACCCGGCCACTGCCAACGTGATCCGAAACTTGTTCTCTGTTGATTGTTCAATATTATATGGTGGATACCCATCATTTTTTGCACTTAGCTCAACCATTCGATCGAGCTGCTCAAAACCAAGCAAAAACGGATGACTCGCAAAATTTGGCTTTGCCATTGATTTTTGACCCTATTGTTGATTTGAAAATCAAAATATGGAGGCAAACAACGGACTCCGCAAGAGGGCGAGTTGAAACCCAAGTTGGTTTAGGCTAATAAACCCGAAACTGTCTGGAGAATATTGATGGGTGAGCGTAAAGTCGGGATTGTGATGGGTAGCCAGTCAGACTGGCCAACAATGAAAGAAGCCGCCGCTATTCTTGACGCGCTGAATGTGCCCTATGAAACCAAAATAGTGAGTGCACACCGGACACCGGACCGGTTGTTCACCTATGCTGAAAATGCCTCGAAAACCGGGATTAAGGTCATAATCGCCGGTGCAGGAGGAGCGGCGCATTTGCCAGGCATGCTGGCCGCAAAAACACGCGTCCCTGTTCTCGGCGTTCCGGTAAAATCCTCTATCCTTTCCGGTTGGGATTCATTGCTATCAATTGTCCAAATGCCAAAAGGAATTCCGGTTGGCACCCTTGCGATAGGGCCAGCCGGGGCTGCAAATGCAGGGCTTTTGGCCGCCGCCATATTGGCAACATTTGACATGGAACTCGCCGCCAGATTGGATACTTACCGTCAATATCAAAGTGATAGCATCGCCGAGGAACCAGACTTTGATTAAAACAATTGGAATTTTGGGCGGCGGACAACTTGGGCGTATGCTTTCTATGGCTGCGGCCCGGCTTGGGATAAAGACTCATATTTTTGAACCCTCCGAAAACCCACCGGCGGGCGATGTTGCGCATCGGGTATTCACTGCGCCCTATCAGGATCATAGCGCTCTTCGGGACTTTGCGAACTCGGTGGACGTTGTCACTTACGAATTTGAAAACATTCCGGCTGAAGCCATTGATATAATAGAGAATATAACTCCCGTCTTACCGCGCAGGAACGCGCTTGCCACCTCACAGGACCGGATAATTGAGAAGCTGTTTTTGCAGGAAATCGGCGTGGCTGTAGCTCCGTTTGCGAAGGTTGACACGCTTGAGGATCTGACAAAAGCGATAGACAAAATCGGGACTCCTTCGATTTTGAAGACCCGCCGCTTTGGATATGACGGCAAAGGTCAGGTTATGATCAAATCCGACACGCTGGCGCATGATGCATTTGCCGCGCTCAAAGGCTCAGCCGCCGTTCTGGAAGGCTTTGTGGACTTTGAGCGCGAAGTTTCTGTAATTGCAGCGCGCAATAGCAAAGGTGATATTTCTTGTTTTGACCCGGGCGAAAACGTCCATATAAACGGGATTTTGCACACAACGACCGTTCCTGCCAAGCTTTCGCATTCATCGCAAACCGACGCAATACTGCTGGCCGCCCGTATTTTGAATGCCCTCGATTACATCGGCGTAATGGGTGTAGAGCTATTTGTAACGGGCGATGGTTTAGTGGTAAATGAAATCGCGCCCCGCGTTCATAACTCCGGTCATTGGACACAAAACGCCTGTGTAATTGACCAGTTTGAGCAGCATATCCGCGCTTTGGCCGGCTTACCGTTAGGAGATGGCCAAAGGCACAGCGATGCAGAGATGACGAACCTGATTGGGAAAGATATTTTGCAACCGGAAATATACGATAATTGCGCTTTGCATCTATATGGCAAAGCGCAAGTGAAAGAAGGTCGAAAAATGGGGCATTTCAACAGGATCAGCCCTAAAAGCGCCTGACCTCAGCTGCCAAGCGCCGATAGTTTAGCCGTAAACCGCTTCTTTGCCAAACTTTATGGTCAGCATGTAATAGATTACCGCGCGGTATTTATTGCGGTTTGATTTTCCATAGGTTTCAATTGCTTCTTCGATTGCGGCCGTAAGTTCAGGGCCGTCGGCCAGGCCGAGTTTCTTAACCAAGAAGTTGTTTTTCACCGTTTCAAGTTCGGATTTCTGCGAACCGGCAACCGTCGAGGCGTCCACGTCGTATATTGACGGACCACAACCGATTGTGACTTTTGTCAAAAGGTCCATTTCCGGTGTCATGCCGCATTTTTCTTTTAGATCAGATGCATAGACAGCGATCAAGTCATCTCTTTTACCCATGGGGGTTCTCCTAGCTTGGTTATACACTCATATAGTAGGTTATTCGAAGGTTTCACGCAACATTTTGTGGTATCGACCGCGCGGCCAGCTTGGAAATAAACGTTTTTCCGCTCAGTTTGCGGAATTGTGAGCAGCTAGTGTCCAAATATTTACCGATTTCAATGCGACGAATACCGCTGGGGTTGGGGCCTAGCGGTAACGGGATACAAAATTGCGCAAGATTTTCTCGGGAGCGTGGACATTTGAGGCATGAACCATATCGATTAATTCACTGGCTTCTTCGGGCGGGAAATATCCTTTGTGCTTGTAGATGTTGATACGGGTTTCAAACCCAGCGGCATCGGCCTCGGGGTGGAACTGGGTGGCGTAGATGTTTTGTTTGTAGCGGACCATTTGGAAGGGGCATGTGGGGGAGCTGACGAGATGGGTGCAACCTTCGGGCAGGGTTTGCATGGCTTCTTTGTGGCCGACGAAGGCGCTAAAATAGTCGGGGAGATCGCGGGTTAACGGGTCTTGCTTGCCCTCGGGGGTGAGGGTGCAAGCGGCGGTGCCTACAGGCTCGCTGTAGTTTTCTTTAGCGATGGTGCGGCCAAGGTGGTGGCCCAAGATGCCGATGCCGTAGCAGCAGCCAAGGAAAGGCAGATCGTTTTCGACGATCTCGGGCATGAGAGAGAGCACGGCGGCTTCGATTTTGGCCTCGACGGGGGTTTTGTCTTCCGGGGCATCAGACACGCAACCGGGGCCACCGCCGACGATGATTCCGGCGTAATCTTGCAGATTGAGGGATGCGGGGAGGGGTTCGGCATCCAGCCGGATGCGGTGGGTCTGGCTTGCCTTGAGGCCCGACTTTTGCAGGATTGCGGCGTATTCGCTATCGGAGGCTTCGGTCTCTGGGCGGAGTTGGAGGATGAGGAAGGGGTTCATGAGGTGGTTATTTTGACCTAAAGTCTACAGACTTGCTATTTTACGTCGATTCTAATACAAAAATGTAGAACCTAGGCTTGTTTCATTCAAAATACCAAGCCTAGGTTCTGGTCGGCGCTAGGTTGTTCTGGTTTTGGAGACCAGCCTAGCAGCCTGCGCCCCGACAGCTGTCGGGAAATAGCCCATCTCCTTGTGGAAGGGAGTGGCCTATTATTCAATTCAATTCCTTTCAAATCCGCGCTGGATTACAGTTTCTCCAGTTCGCGTGACAAAAAAACTGCCCTTTACATCTGTACTTTCACCAATCCAACCTTTGTCTAGCGCCGTTTGAAAATCACGCGTAAAGTTTTTTGGCAAAGCTTCGCCAGCGGAAGAAAAGCGACTTCGAATATCTTCTTTCAAAAACTTTGATTTACCCTCAAATACAGATAAAAACTCAGCAATCGTTAGTATGACTTCCGCATTTGTTTTAGGTAATTTTTCATTTACAAACTCCCTGAGGGACAATGGTTTAGCGGGTTTGGTAGCTGCCAACGCTTCAACAGCTGCACTTGGCTCAGATGTTACTTGCGGAACTACAATCTTTCCAATATCCGCACCCGCCGACATAACCGCATGCAGTATTGCAAGCGCGGTTGGTTGATCCACGGTCTTATCGATCTCGACGCCATCTCCACTCAATCTTAGTCTATACTCGCCCATAAAAAGCTCCTCGGAAAACCTCTGATTAGCTTTTAGCCCCCTTCTTGACGTAAAGCAAGTATAAATTACAAATTTTTGTACTTTTTTTGTATGTGTATTCTATATTACACAGCACCACAATTTTGTATAGCTTTAATGACTTGATTCTAATACATTTTTTCAAATTATCGGACGATTGTCACGTTGTAATACAGAATTATTTTGAGTTTAGGCTTGCATATTTACTAGTATACAGGACTAGAAGTAGTTATGAGGTGTATTTGGTATGGATGTGTACAATTTATCGGCGTCCTGTCCGTGCTTTTCAATTCTGTGCGATTCGATAGGTCAATCAATCTACCTCGTAAACTTCTTATACTTCACCCGCGTCGGCTTCACGCTTTCCGGCCCCAAGCGCCGGATCTTGTCGGCTTCATACTCCTCGAAGTTGCCCTCAAACCATTCCACGTGGCTGTCGCCTTCAAAGGCGAGCATGTGGGTGCAGAGCCTATCAAGGAAGAAGCGGTCGTGGGAGATGATGACGGCGCAGCCGGCGAAGTTCTCCAAGGCGTCCTCTAGGGCACGCAGGGTTTCGACGTCTAGGTCATTTGTCGGTTCATCGAGCAGGAGGACGTTGCCGCCGGATTTTAAGAGCTTCGCCATGTGAACGCGGTTACGCTCGCCGCCTGATAGCAGGCCGAGGGTTTTTTGCTGGTCGCCGCCTTTGAAATTGAAGCTGGAACAGTAGGCGCGGCCGTTCACTTCGGCATCGCCTAGTTTGACGATATCGAGCCCGTCGGCAATTTCTTCAAACACGGTTTTTTTATCATCCAGCGCGTCGCGGGATTGGTCCACGTAGGAGAGCTTGACGGTATCGCCGTATTCGACCGTGCCTTGATCGGGCTGCTCTTGCCCCGTGAGCATACGAAACAGGGTGGATTTACCGGCGCCGTTGGGGCCGATGACGCCGACAATGCCGCCCGGCGGCAGGCTGAAGCTGAGGTCGTCGATCAGCAGATTGTCGCCATAGCCTTTAGAGATTGCGTCAACCTCGATGACCTTATTGCCGAGGCGCGGGCCGTTGGGAATGATGATTTGGGCGCGGCCAACCTTATCGCGCTCGGACTGGTTGGCGAGGTCATTATAGGCACTGATACGGGCTTTGGATTTGGCCTGGCGGGCCTTGGGGGATTGGCGCATCCACTCCAGCTCGCGCTCCAGCGTGCGCATTTTGGCTTTGTCGGATTTGGCCTCGTGCTCCATGCGTTTGGCTTTTTGCTCAAGCCAGGCGGAGTAGTTGCCCTCGTAAGGAATGCCGCGGCCACGGTCGAGCTCAAGGATCCAGCTGGTGATATCATCAAGGAAATAGCGGTCGTGGGTGACGCAGAGGATGGTGCCTTTGTAGTCGATCAGGTGCTGCTGGAGCCAAGCGATGGTTTCGGCATCTAGGTGGTTGGTTGGCTCGTCGAGCAGCAGCATATCCGGGGCTTCGAGCAAGAGCTTGCAGAGCGCGACGCGGCGGGCTTCACCGCCGGAAAGGGTGCCGACATCGGCATCATCGGGCGGGCAGCGCAGGGCTTCCATGGCGATGTCGATCGAGCTGTCGAGGTTCCAGAGGTCTTCGGCGTCGATCTGGTCTTGCAGGGCGGCCATTTCGTCGGCGGTTTCTTCCGAGTAGTTCATGGCGAGTTCGTTATAGCGATCAAGTGTGGCTTTTTTATCGGCAACGGCGAGCATGACATTTTCGCGCACGGTCAGGCTTTCATCGAGCTTTGGCTCCTGCGGGAGGTAGCCAACGCGGGCGCCCTCAGCCGCCCATGCCTCGCCCTGAAAATCCTTATCAAGGCCCGCCATGATTTTCATCAGGGTGGATTTACCGGAGCCGTTGGGGCCGACGACCCCGATTTTGACGCCGGGGAGGAAGGAGAGGCGGATGTTTTCAAAGCACTTCTTGCCACCGGGGTAGGTTTTGGACACGCCGTCCATGTGGTAAACGTATTGATATGATGCCATTTTGAATAAGTCCTTGCCGATGGGGATTCATGGGTTGATGCGTTTTAGCGAAAAGCGCATGATGGTGCAACGCTTGTCAATGCTTCAACAAAAGAGCCTCAAGCAAAGCTCTGAGAACTCTATTCAGAAGGGACATTTTTCAAATGATAAAAACCTCGATACTCTTTGAGGGCATACCTTTGATTTCCGGATCAAATCAGCCGTTTTTCGACGGGATACCAACAGAAGGAAATTGGACCTCACACGGCGAGTGGAAAGCATGAAGCTTTCAGGCACGCAGATTATTTTTGCGCCAGCAGTTAGTGCTGCGATTTAGTATTCCGCTATGCAATCAAATAAAATTTCTAAACTGTTGCCCCAAACCGTCGGCCTACTTGGCGGATCGTTTGACCCTCCCCATGCTGGCCATGTTCATATCACTAAACAGGCGCTGAAGCGGTTTGGGTTGGATCGGGTTTGGTGGTTGGTGAGCCCGGGTAATCCGCTAAAGGCGGATGCGCCTGCAAGCCTTGAGCGGCGGGTGGCGGCATCTAGGGCGATAATGCAGCATCCGAAGGTTGTAATCAGCGATATCGAGGCCCATATCGGGACGCGCTATACGGCGGACACCATTAAAGCTCTGCAACGACGGTATCCGCGTATCAAATTTACATGGCTGATGGGTGCGGATAATCTGGCGAGCTTTCATAAGTGGCAGGAATGGCAGTGGATTGCGCAAAACGTGCGCATTGGGGTTATGGCGCGACCGGGTGAACAGCTTCGCGCCGGGCTATCACCTATGGCACAGCAGTTTTCGCAGTTTCGTATGCCGGCGAGCAGGTTAGCGCGGGCAGATCCGCCTGCATGGGCATTGATTGGTGGGCCGATGCAGGATATCTCTTCTACAGATATTCGCCGCAGGGGCGAGTGGACCTGAGGACGAAGCGTGCGGATAACAAGACGGAACTTGCTGGGTGGTATTGCTGCGGGACTTCCGCTAGCTGCCTTTGGCGAGACCGTTGAGCGGCCGGCGACGCGCGCCGGGCGAATTACGCCCTCTTTCAACATTGAGCAAATATTTGCGACCAGCGGGCTTGGGCAAAATACCGGGTGTTTCTTGGTTGATTTGCGCACGGGGCGCGAGGCAGAGAGCCATAATTCTGATTTGGCGCGCCCACCGGCTTCGGTTACAAAAGCTATTACCGCACTTTATGCACAAGCCAAATTGGGAAATGAGCACCGGTTTGAGACAAGGCTTGTCGCGACGGGGGCAATCAATAATGGAACACTGGCGGGCGACCTTTACCTGATTGGCGGCGGGGACCCGACACTGGACACGGATGGACTAAATCGGCTGGTTTCCGCGGCAAAGGCGGCGGGGCTGCGCCGGATTAGCGGACGGTTCTTTGTGATGAGCGGCGCTCTTCCGCTAATTGAGGCGATTGATCCGAGGCAACCGATTCATGTCGGGTATAATCCGGGGCTTTCGGGGCTGAACCTGAATCATAACCGCGTCTATTTTGAATGGAAACGGCTAAGCGGGCAGTATCGGGTCACCATGGATGCGCGTTCGGAGCGGGTTCGGCCAGCAGTAACCAGCGCCAGCATGAGTATTTCGCAGCGCGGTGCACCTGTATACGGCTATGAGCATCGCGACGGTGTTGAACATTGGACCGTGGCCCGTGGCGCGCTTGGCAGTGGCGGTGGGCGCTGGCTTCCGGTGCGAGACCCCGCCACTTATGGAGCCGAGGTATTCCAAGTGTTGGCGGCAGCGCAAGGGATTTCACTTCCGCGCGCACTTGCAGCTACATCTGCCCCGCGCGGAACCGTGATTGCACAGCTACAAAGCACCGATTTGCGCACTATTCAGACCAATATGCTGCGCTATTCAACCAACCTGACAGCAGAGGTATTGGGCTTGAGCGCAACAAAGATGGCGGGCGGGCGGGCCACAAGCCTGCGGCTTTCGGCCCAAGAAATGGGGCGCTGGATGGCGCAGCAATCAACCAGCAGCGCACCCAATTTGTTTAACCATTCCGGCCTAACCGACCGATCGCGCTTGACGGCCCGTGAAATGGTGCTTTTTTTAGCCAAGCGCGATAGCCGCCGTGGGCTTTCGGGGATTATGCGCGAAGTTGCGCTACAAAACGGGCGGGGTGACGGCGTCAAAATTCCGGGGGTCTCTGTTTATGCCAAAAGCGGGACGCTGAATTTCACCCGCGGGTTGGCGGGATATATCGAAAAAGCGGGCGAGCAGCGCTATGCGTTTGCCGTATTTACTGCCGACATGGCCGCCCGCCGAGCGGCCCCGCAGGGCGAAGAACGCCCCGCGGGCGCACGCACATGGCGCGGTGTTGCCAGGGCGCAAGAAAACGCACTGGTTTATCGTTGGGCCAGCACGCTTATATAGCCGCTTTGCAGCAACCAATCCTCAGCTGAAGCCCTGCGCTTGACCGGTTCAAGAGGCGCAACTGCCAGCCATAAGAGATATCGCTCATTCCGTCGGAGCATTGCGCCCGCTCGAGCAAGCCGGTGAAGGACCCGGCCACAAAGGCAAAGCTAAAAGGCTGCATGCCGATGGCCGAAGTAGATTGCCGGATCGGCTGCGCAACGGCTGTTTGATTGGCGGCGCTATAATCGGTGAAGGTAAGCATCTGGTTGGGCTGGATCACCGCTGACCAAAACGGCTCATTGCCGCTACAGCTGATCCCCAATGGCATAACACTGTCAAGCATATGTGGACGCTCTATTGGTGCGAGATACTGCATCGATATCCAGCCATTACCCTCCTGCCATATGATCTGACCCCATTGTTGGTTTTCATTAAGCGCAATCACTTCTACCAGCTGGTTTGGAAAAATATCGCCGATATCGGCGCTGCGGCCGCTGGGCGCTTGGCGCACATTCAGGGTATCATTTGCGGCCACGCCGGATACGGCAAATACTTCAGGTAGTATAAGAGACTGAGCATGGGCCGCCACGCCGCCACCAAGCAAAGCCGTGGTGAGGAGAAGTGTTTTCATTTTGACCTCGTGTATTTATTTGGTTTCGGTATTCTAGCGCAAATCAGGTCTTTAAGAGAGTAAAAAATGGAAAAGCCGGAACTGGTAATTTTTGATTGCGATGGCGTGTTGGTGGACAGCGAAAAAATCGGAAATACGATCATGGCAGAGAGCTTGAGCGCCCACGGGCTGGCTGTCTCACCGGAAGCGTGTATGGAGCTGTTTGTTGGCGCAACAATGGCAAACGTAAAGGTGAAAGCCGAAGAGCTGGGCGCGGCTCTGCCCGAGGATTGGGTGGCGCAAATATATGAGAAGATTTATGCGCGGCTGCGCGAAGGGTGCCCGCTAATTGATGGCGTGATTGACCTCCTGGATAGGCTTGATCTTGCGAATATCCGATATTGTGTGGCCAGTAACGGCAGTTTTGAAAAAATGGAAATCACACTCGGTCAAAACGGAATAATGGACCGATTCGAGGGCCGGGTTTACTCTGCGCAGGCGCTCAATACGGCAAAACCGGCCCCCGAGCTATTCTGGCACGCGGCGCAAGGTGCGCTAATAGAACGATGTGTGGTTATTGAAGATAGCCTGACCGGTATTCGCGCAGCCAAAGCAGCAGGGATGCGCTGCTTTGGCTATGTGCCTGAAGGCGGCGATGTTGCGCAAGCGGTGCCGTTTCGCAGCATGGCCGAGCTCCCTGCCCTACTCGGGCTTGGCTAGCTGAAGGTGCCGCGCCCGAGCGCCCCGCTCGATCGCGGCGCCATGCAGGCGGTCTATATTCAATTCATAGCGGATTTCGGCCATAAATTCGAGCTCGCCCTGATGCAGCCGTCCATCAGCGGCGGCAACATCACAAGCCATCGCATAGGCGGTTTCGTAAAACGGTTCTGGCAAGGCCTCGCGGACCATACCAAACAAAGCGTCTAGCCCGTCTTCTTCCTCAAACAGATCAAACACGACTTGCGCGACCCGTTTGGTGCGCGAGCTGTCATAGTCAGCAAAAATTGGCATATGATCGACAATGCGGGTGATGCTGAGCAACTCCGAGTTGGTAATGCTCTCGTCAGAAGCGGATTCGGCGATCATCACAGCGACAAGCGCGTCTTGTGGCGACCATGAAGGAGGAAGGCTTTCGGGCATCAGGTTTACCTTTATATAATCGGTGCTTGTGCTTAGAATATTGACCATTGCGCCGCTGCACAATAGGAAGCGGAGAATAATTTGCGCGCCGATGGTCGGCGGGCCTTTCAGGGGACTATCATGTCTGAACTTCGCGAACTTGCAATGACTTCCAAAGCCTGGCCTTTTGATGAAGCCAAAAAGCTGGTGAAGCGGTTTGCGAAGAACCCTCCGGCCAGCGGCTTTGCGCTGTTTGAAACCGGCTATGGGCCATCGGGCCTGCCGCACATTGGCACCTTTGGCGAAGTGGCGCGGACAACGATGATCCGGCGGGCCTTTGAGGCAATCTCGGACATCCCAACCAAGCTGATCTGTTTTTCAGACGATCTCGACGGTATGCGCAAAGTGCCGGGGAATGTGCCAAACCCCGAGGCTTTGCGAGAACACCTGCAAAAGCCGCTCTCGGATGTGCCAGACCCGTTTGAGGAGTATGACAGCTTTGCCGGCCATAATAACGCCATGTTGCGCCGGTTCCTGGATACCTTTGGCTTCCAGTATGACTTTATTTCCTCGGCTGAGTTTTATCGCTCGGGACAGTTTGACGAGGTGCTGCTGCGCTGTGTTGAGAAATATGATGAAATTATGGAAGTGATGTTGGCGTCGCTGCGCGAAGAGCGGCGGGCGACGTATTCGATCTTTCTACCGATTTCGGCAAAAACCGGACGGGTTTTGTATGTGCCTATGAAATCTGTAAATGCCGCCGAGGGCACAATTACCTTTGACGACGAAGAAGGTGACGAGGTTACCATGAGTGTGACCGGCGGACAGGTGAAATTGCAGTGGAAGCCCGATTTTGGTGCACGCTGGGCCGCGCTCAAAGTTGATTTCGAGATGTATGGCAAAGACCATTCAACCAACACCCATATCTATGACAAAATTTGCCGAATCCTTGGCGCCCCTGCCCCGGCGCATTTTGTTTACGAGATGTTTCTCGACAAAGACGGGCAAAAAATCTCAAAATCATCGGGCAACGGGATATCGATTGACGAGTGGCTGAAATATGCCAGTGCGGAAAGCCTCAGCTATTTTATGTATCAAAAGCCAAAAACCGCAAAACGGTTGCACTTTGATGTGATCCCCAAGGCTGTGGATGAGTATCATCAACAGCTTCGCGCGTTTTCCACGCAAGATCTAAAGGCGAAGCTCAATAATCCTGTGTGGCATATCCACCGCGGGCAACCCCCCGCGAGCGACATGGTGGTGCCGTTTAGTATGCTTCTGAATCTTGCTTCGGCATCGAGCGCTGAAAATAAAGAGCAAATGTGGGGATTCATAAATAAATATGCTCCGGAAGCATCAGCCCAAACCCACCCCGGGCTTGATGCTGCCAGCGCGCAGGCCGTGCGATACTTCCATGATTTCGTGAAGCCGGCGAAGATTTACCGCGCGCCTCTTGATCAGGAACGCGCTGCGCTCACAGATCTGGCAAACAGGCTAAAAAGCTGGGATGGCGAAATCGAAGGCGATGCATTGCAGAGCGTTGTCTTCGCGGTTGGCCGCGAGCACGCGTTTGATCCGATGAGGGACTGGTTCAAAGCGATATACGAAGTTTTGCTCGGGGCCTCGCAAGGCCCGCGCTTTGGCGGCTTTATTGCGCTTTATGGCGTTGACGAGACCGTAACTCTGATCGAAAAAGCGCTGGCTGGTGAATTTCTTTAGCGCTTTTGCTTACATTTATCCGGGTTGATCCATCTTTAAAATACCCACATATTCATATACAAAAGAAACAGAGATCGGCATTTTACATGCGCCCTCTGTTTTGGTGTCAGAAGCGGATATTAATTATTAGTTCGGAAAAACGGTTATGCTCAAGGATCTTGCCCGCAAGTGGAAATTTGCTCTAAGTGCCGGGTTGCTTATCGTTGCCGTATTCCTTGCTCTATTTGTGATTTCAAGCAAATCTTCGGTCGCGATCGTTTCATTAACTTTTGATGATGCCTCAAATACGCAATACAATAACGGCTTTCAAATCGCGCAAAAATACGGGCTAACCGGAACGCTTTTTGTCGCAACTGAAATGGTAAACCTTCGCGAAAGCGGCACGGATAATGAATGGACAATGACGTGGGACAATATTCGGGAAATACAGGCTGCGGGCTGGGAAATCGGCTCGCACTCGCGCACCCATAACCGGCTAAGTGATCAGAGCAACGCTCAAATCACCGATGAGTTGCGCGGATCTCAGCGCGAAATTGAGGCCAAGACCGGCATTTCTCCGGTTTCCTTCTCTTCACCATTTGGCAACTTCACGGAAGATATCATTGCCCGCGTAATGGAATATTACGACTATCATCTGTCTTGGAAAGGCCATCGCGGAAGAAACCCTGCCGCAAGATTCGACCCGAGTTATATTGGGCGTCTCGAGGTCACCAATGACATGACCCCTGCACAAGTTTGCGGCGAAATGGTGCGGGCCGCCGAGTCGAATATCTGGCTTGTCGTGCTGTTTCACGGCATCGTTGACGACGAAGCTGGTGAATATGAAGTGAGCGCAGAAATATATGAAGACATCCTCTCCTGCACAAAAATTTTGCAGGACAATGGATTAATACAAGTAGAAACCGTCCGGAATGCCGCGCAAAGACTGGATCGACGAAGAAATTCACTTTTTGCGCGCCCACCCAAATGGCTCCAGCGTGGCCGGCGCCAAGCCGAGGATTAACGCGGCGGATATCTCTTTGATAAAAGGGCATATTTTCCCAGCTGTTGCGGCATTTGCGCGTGCTCCGCTCGCTACGTTTACCTATTTCATACAATTTTAGGCTAATTTTTCACGCAGTCGCAAAACTGCGCAATTTCTTTTAATTGGCTGGCCGGAGGCGTGCTTGGGCGCGCAGCGTGGGCCTGTGGAAACCGGAAAGGGTTTGTATATGAATAAGGCAATTACCGATGGGTTAAATTTTATGCCGCCAGCGTTTATCGACGGATTGAGTGATTGGTCATCGGAAGATGGCACGCCCGGTTCGGCCAGCTATGACGGCGCGAGCAATGCGGCACTTGTCGCCAGCGACCCTGATTTTGGGCCGTGCCTTGAGCTGCAAAAAACCGAGACCCTGCAAAAATTGCGCTATATGGGCGACACCCCGATGCTGCCGGGCTGCTACCTTCAGGTGACCATCAAGTTCAAAGTAATGAGTGGTTTGTTCCCGTCGGTGCGGGTTGCGGCATGGGCTGGCGGGCCTGGCGGCCTGCATATTACGGGGCTGGACGAAACCGGACCCGAGCTTTTGCCGAACACCTATGGGCGGATCTACTCTGTATCAGCCATTGTGGGAACCGGTGATCGCACCGGTGTCGATTTGATCTGGGGCACAGAGCCGGTGTTTGGTCATTTCGGCCTTGATATGGTCGGCGACAACGGCGCGGTTGTGCGGATCGAATCTGTGGTGATTGAAGACAAGACCGATGTTTTCCATCGCAAGCTAATGGGCTGGGTCGATGTCCGCGATTATGGCGCAATTGGTGACAGCATCACCGATGACCGTCTGGCGTTTCTTGCTGCCGATGCCGATGCTCAAGGACGCGAAGTTGTCGTATCGGACGGAACTTATTTTATCGGTTCATCCCTGACCATCAATTCGCCCATCCGTTTTGAGGGCCAGTTGAACATGCCGGATTCAGCACGGCTTCAAATCACTTCCAATTTCAAATATACGACTTATGAGGCGGCCTTTGGCACTGAACGCGAAGCGCTCGTCAGGGCACTCGCGGCCTTGTTCCATTTTACGGATCACGAATCTCTCGATCTCGGCGGGCGTCGAATTCAACTCGACGAGCCTATAGATGTGCATGCTGCTGTTGGAAACAAAAACAATTTCGGCAGCCGCCGCGTAATCCGAAACGGCCAGCTCGAAGCCACAGATTCAGCCGACTGGGACACCACAACGATAATATCGACCGCGAGTTGGTCTTCTGGTAACGCAAAAGTGCTTACCGGCGTCGCCAACATTGCGAATATCGCCATTGGATCGCTGGTTTCCGGCACGGGGGTTGGGCGTGAAGTATATGTGGCCAGCAAAAATGATAGCGCAGGAACCCTTACGCTTTCGAGAGCCCTTATAAATCCTGCCGCGAACCAATCCTACACATTTGACCGCTTCAAATACCTTCTTGATTTTTCCGGATTCGACGGCCTGTCACGCATGCAGATTTCAAACATTGAATTTGCCTGCCTTGGAAAATGCTCGGCGATTATGCTGCCCTATACCGGATTTGAATGGGATATCCACGATTGCTGGTTTTTGAAGCCAAAAGATCGAGGCGTCACATCTTATAACACCGGGTGCTACGGGATCTCGCTCGATAATAACGAATGGTATTCGAGTGAATATGACGAACTAGCGCAAAACCGGACAACAATTGCGTTTAATTCCAATTTCAATGATATCAAGGTGCGGGACAATCAAGCTGTTCGTTTCAAGCACTTTGGTGTTGTAGCTGGCGCCGGGCATATTTTTGCCGGCAACCATATTTGGCAAGGCGATGAAGCTACCGGCGGGGAACGCACAGCGGCTGTGGTGCTTACCTCACGAAACAGTGGTAGCACAATTACCGGCAATTATATTGATAACTGCTTCATTGATGTTTCAAACGAACACGCCAATTATACCAATGTGGGTTCGGGCACTGTGCCTTTCGGCGCGTTATCCCTGAACGGTAATATATTTGTCGCCTCCGGCGTGCCAAGCTGGTTTACTTTTATCCGTCTTTCTCCCTATGGCACCGGCCACCATATTGACGGGCTTTCCGTGGTCGGCAACACGTTTAAAGATATTAGCGGCGGCGGGATTGATCGGGTTGAAAGCATTGTGACCTCAAACGGCAATTTTGATCACACCTTGACTAAAAACGTCGTTTTTCAGGGTAATTGCTTTGAGCAGATCGCAAACCAGACCGAAAATCCGGCTTATGTAAGCCACGCCCAAACCACCGCGGCCACCACTTGGAGCTATTCACACGCTGCAAAAGTTCCTTTTGGCGGTCAGGTGCGCGGTGTCACCGGCTGGTCTGCGATCGGGCCTATACAAGATGCTGCAAATGCAAATCAGTTTGAATCTCCGTATTTCACCACGATGCAGGGCGCGAACGGGAATGTTGTGAATATCAATTGGGCCGCCGCGCGTAAGGGAACTCTGCAGATGAGCTTGCGCTGCGATTCGGTTTCTTGAATACTAGGTGCGCGCCGTGTTTGGCGGGGCGCACCATTTTTCTTGGCTTTATCATCCGGTTTGCTAGACTGTAAGAAAAGGAGGCCTCAATGCTGACCATTTCAAACGAAGCCAACATTCAAACGGTTATCACAACTTTCGAAGTAACGCCGGGAACATGCGAGGATCTTTTCGAAGAACTAAGCGCCGCTTGCCGGGAAGTTATCTCCAAGCAACCGGGTTACATAGCGTCGGCGCTGCATATAAACGACGCCCGCACCAGAATCGCCAACTACTCACAATGGGAAAACCGACAGGATTTTCTGGCCATGCTGCGCTCTGACGAAATGCGTGAGCGCAATCGGCGGATAAACGAGCTGTGCAAAAACTTTGCGCCAGTCATGTATGATGTGTCGGTCTGTTTTTCATAAGAGAACAGTCGCGAGGCTTCATGCCTTTGACTGATGAATGATCCTAAGTTAGGGCAGCCTCCTTGAAGAACAAGGAGGCCAAAAGCGGAAATGCAGGATTCAGTGACGATTTTTTAACGCGATGCGCAGTGACCTGCGCGCTGAATAGCCCATTTTATATTTGAGTCTGTCTGCGGCGAACCCAATCTGCCGTTTTGCCACTTGCTTTTAAAGCGTGCCATATGGCTGCCTGAGAATTTCAGAAAAAAAGCGGTGAAGCAAAACCTGATAAGACTGAAGAGAAACTTTTCAAAAGCACACAAAAACGCACGCAAATTGAAATTGAGTTAGCAAAATACCCATAAGCATTTGATTTTATTGGTAGCGGGAGAGGGACTTGAACCCCCGACACGCGGATTATGATTCCGCTGCTCTAACCACCTGAGCTACCCCGCCATACCGAGGCTGTATTTAGGCGAGGATTTGGGGGGCGTCAAGCGGGAAAGGTGGGCGGCTGCGAGAGAATGATGTGTTAAGGCATATACAAGCCGTTGCCATTTGTTGTTAACAAGATGATTGCCTCGCGGAGTGTCCTGCTTCAACCAGTTTCGGACAGTTTACTCAACACTGTTTCGGTTGGCTCTTATCCATGATCATCTTTGCAGAGAGACAATTCACGAAGGGCAACGCAAGTTGCAAATCACTGGAGTGATTGCGCCAGTATCGAAAAAAGAGGGTGTTCAGAATTCTGTGTCTCGTGCTTCCTGTTGCTCGTTTTTGAATACTCCACTCCTCGCGGAGCGACGGATATTCTTTGCGAAACCTTATTAATTCTGTTTCCACACCAATCGGTTCTGGCCGCTACCCAGAGCAGCTTGAGCCGCCTCCTGCCAATAATTCTACCGTGCGCCTGGCTCCCATTGCTGTTTTTATTTTGAGCATAATACGCAGATAAAGGAGCAGGATATTTCCGCGACAAGTCCAATCGGGCGGGCACTCGTTTTTGTTCCGGCGCTACAGGTCTTTTCCTATTTCATTGCCCGGATGGTCTGGGTGGCTACCAAACACGGATTTATAGGTGTCGTGCCGGTGACCTTTGGCCTCAAGGACGACGACCAGTGCAAACCCGCCCAGCAGGATGAACGCCAGAAAAAAGGCGATTGCGGGCATCCAGAATTGCATTAGGCCGGATGCCACAGCTCCTATCGCCAGAAGAAACGCAAAGTATCCACCGGTCTTGTGATAGGCTTCGAACCTGCGGCGTTTTGGTGTCATGTCATAATGGTCCCCGCGCCAGGTAGAAGGGTCGTCCGGGTCGGAATTAACGTGGTTTTGGCCGCCATGCGTTCCGCGATTCCAGGCAGCGACAATTTGCAATACTCCAAACAACACCGTTGCCGCACCAAACCATGCGTGCACCGAGCCGCTGAAACCGCCACTGACATAGACTGCAATTGCCATACCCAGCAGAGACAGCCCGATGGCGCTATACAGGCTCCAAATATGCATCCCCCACCAGATGAAAAGCGGGTCGAGTTTGCTCACGCCTCTTGGCAGGCCCAAGGGCTTTGGCTTGGTTTTGAAAAAGCGTATCGCGAGAATCCCAAATGGGACCAGCGCGAACCAAACAACAAACATCAGCCAGGCATGAAGGTTCCAGTGAATCTGGAATGTTCGATCCAGAAAGGCAACGTAAAACTCGGTAGGTATTTCATTCTTCATATGGTTCCCTGCCTTCCAGCGCTTTGCGGTTGAAAATCAATCCCGGATCAAGATTTCCTTCCAGTCCGTTAACGATATTTTGTGCCGACACTTCGCCCATTTTTCGCGCAGATTCTTCGGTCATTGCGGCGCTGTGGGGGCTCAGCACGACGTTGGGAAGTTTGAGCAGCGGGGCGTCTGGGTCGGGTGGTTCCACCTCAAACGTATCAAGCCCGGCACCGCCTGCCGCCATTCTGCCACTAAGCTCCGCGCATAGCGCCTCTTCGTCAATCAGCCCGCCGCGCGCCGCATTCAGCACAATTGCGCTTGGCTTCATTGCTGCAAGGGTTTTTGCGTTGATGATATGCCTCGTCGCTTGATTTAGTGGCAGATGTAAACTTAGAATATCAACCGAGCCGAGGCCATCCCGCCAGTTCTCGATTTTTGTTGCGCCCGCAGCATTTATTTCCGCTTTGGAAAGGTAGGGATCATAAACCAGAATGTTCAGTGCAAATGCCGCCGCGCGCTTTGCGACCTCGCTACCAATGCGCCCCAGCCCCAAAAGCAGCAGGGTTTTGCCCGCAAGCTCGGCTGTCTTGAGGGAATTGCGAATGTTCCAATTGCCTTCGCGCACGGCCTGGTCATATTCCGCCACCCGTTTGGTTAGACTCAGCATCATTGAAAGGGTTTGCTCGGCAACGGAGATCGCATTTACCGGCCCAACGATTGTGACAGGAATACCCCGTGCTGACAAAGCGGCTACCGGAACATTGTCACATCCAACCCCGTGGCGGGAAACAACGCGCAGATTATTGGCGTCCTTGATGTCGTCTTCCGACACTTGACCGGTGCGCACCAGAAGCGCGTCGGCCCCGGTAATACTATCCGGGCTCACCGGCACCGCAGGATCGATAAATTCGGTTATTTCAAGCCCGCCGTGTCCATACAGAATGTCTAGTCCCGATTGGTGGACCTTGCCAATTACCGTTACCTTTTTCATATTTTACCCCTAATCCAGAAGGCCTTCGTCCATTTCGAGGATGTAAAGGCCTGCATTAAAATCGGTGATGTAGATCAGGCCGTTTTCATCGACAAAAACATCCGTCGTATCGACGATCTGTGGCCTGTCTGGCCGATGGTCCATCATTTTCAGGGGGGCAGGAGGCACCAGAGCTGCAATTTCTTTTGGACGGAACGGGTCACGTATGTCGTATACCCGCAATCCGGCGTTTTGGTAGGTAACGAAGATTATGTCCGCGCTTTGGAAGCTTTCCGGCCGGTTTTCATGGATGTTATGGGGGCCGAACTGGCCGCCTTTTGTGGCGTAATCATAATCGTCCGGAATCGGCAGAGTTGCAATACTGATCGGATTGGCCGGATTGGATATGTCGAAAATCCAGTTACGCTTAACACCGTCTTCAAGGTCATCAAACACCGCCTCTTCCACGACAACCAGCAGATTGCGGTCTGGCAGTGCCAGTGCGTTGTGGGTTCCGCCGGCAAAAGGCGGGGCGAAATTGACATGGCTAAGCATTTTCGGGTTGTGCCTGTCGCTAACGTCCATTGTGGTCAGTCCGCCATCGCGCCACGCCCCACAAGCCAAATCACCTTTGATGATCGCATGATGTAGCGCATAGCGATATTTCGGATCCCAGTTGGGCTTTTCACCGGCGGCGGCGTTCATCCCCGGTAGCCACAATTTGCTGACAGGTTTGGGATTGCTCGGGTCCGACATGTCGACAATGATAAAGATATCATCGGTAAAGCCCGGTGGCAGGGCTGAAACATAAGCCCATTGCCCACCCGAATACCAGATACGGTGCAGGCCCAACCCCTCAAGCGGCATAAAGCCGATTTCAACCGGATTGGCGCGGTCCTTGATATCATAAACACGCATACCCGCCGAATAGCTTTGGTCACCGCCGGAGGTATCAATTTTGTCGCCGATTGAGCCTTTGTAATACGCGCCGGTTTCTACGCCATCGTCGCGCAGCATGTCCTTCATGTTGACAACGAGCAATAGGTCACCATGCGTCTGCAGATGCTGGCTCCATGTGTTGCCGGGCTGGGGGTAGTGCTTCACAAATGTGGGGTTGCGCGGGTCACGCACGTCAATCACCGACCAGCCGTTTGAAAACAAGTGGCCGACATAGGCATATCCGCCGCTAACCATCACCTGCACACCGTCGCCGCGCCCGCCCATATCCGAGTGGCCAAGGATGCACATATTGCGCGCATAATCAGGTTTCAAAACGTCATGATTTGCCATTATCCATCTCCATATTCATTGCGCAACCGGTCAGCCATCTCTCCGGCGGCTTTGACCAAGGCTGTGCCATCCTGCATGACGATCAGCCACTGGTAGCCTTTGTCAAAACATTCCTGTGTGCGCTCCCAAGTTGTCGTGAGCGTGCCAAGAAACTTGTCTGACGCCAGCACCTTTTCTTCAATTTCAGCGAAAGCTGCTTTGACGTCTTTGTGGCCGGGATTGCCCAAATGGCCAAGGTTTGTTGCCAGATCCATCGGCCCGATAAACACGCCGTCAAGATCATCGACCGCCAAGATATCGTCCAGATTATCAATCGCTTCACGGGTTTCAATCGCAATTATGACCGTGATCTCGCGGTTTGCACTATCCAGATATTCCCGGATATTTTTGCCATATTTAGCCGCGCGGGTGCTTCCCGCTACGCCACGCACTCCGGCAGGCGGATACCGGCAGGCCGCAACCGCAGATGCGGCCTCGGCTCCGGTGTTCACATAAGGGATCAAAACACCCTGCGCGCCAATATCGAGAATCCGCTTGATCGCAACATCGTCGTTCCATGGCGGGCGCACAAATGGCACTGTGCCGGATGCGCTTATCGCCTGCAATTGCACCAGCAGGTCGCCGTAATCTCCGGCCCCGTGTTCCATGTCGATAATCAACCAGTCAAACCCGGCCTGACTGAAAATTTCGGCTGGCATGCTGTGGGGAATTTGCAAAAAGGCCCCGGCGGTCTTCTGGCCGTTCTTCAATTTGCGCTTAACCGGGTTTTGGTAATCATTGTTCGTCATTGACCGGAGTCCTTGTTTTTCGTGGGTTGGAGACTATCCGGCAGTGTAACCGCCGTCGGCATAAAGGATGTGGCCGGTGTAGAAATCGGATGCCTTGGAAGACAGGAACAATAGCGGCCCTGCCAAGTCTTCTGGCTCACCCAGACGGCCTTTCGGCAAGCGGGCGTAGAATCCTTCGCGCACCTTCTTGGCCTCTTTCGTATCAGCAAACATCCAGGCGGTGAGTGGCGACCGAAAAACCGTGGGGGCGATAGCATTGATGGTGATGCCATCGCTACCTAATTCGCAACCCAAAGCTTTGGTCAATCCGTCAATGGCCGATTTTGACGCGCAATAGGCAGTATAACCAGCCGGATGCCCCAAAAGCCCACGGGCCGAGGAAACCAGAACAATCTTGCCCGACCCCTGTTGCTTCATGTGTTTGGTCGCGGCGCGCGACAATAGCCATGATTGGGTTACGTTGGCGTCCATCACCTCGAGGAAGGTTTCAGGCGCCATATCATCAATTTTTGCGACCCGGTTAATACCGGAGGCGACCACCAGAATGTCGAGGCTGCCATAAGCATCAACGGCAGCTTGCGCCATAGCCTCACAGGCTTCTTCGGATGACGGGCGCTGGTTAATCAGGGTCACTTCAGCGCCCAGAGCTTCACATTCAGCACCGATCTTGCCGAGCGCCTCGTTGTTTCCGGCCGTTAGGACAACCTTGCAGCCAGCGCCGGCCAGTGTTTTTGCCGCAACATTGCCAAAAGCACCTGACGCGCCGGCAATGAGCGCGACTTTGCCCTTCAGGTCAAACAGGGAATACGGATCATTGAAAAAACTCATAGGTCTATCCTTTGCTCAG
>Ga0316205_10001331_pt1 | contig 32487 bp, 27 predicted proteins | sample 3monthpyrite_MG_FD_204941 | JGI IMG/M metagenome (GOLD analysis project Ga0316205, IMG submission 204941) | Microbial mat bacterial communities from mineral coupon in-situ incubated in ocean water Damariscotta River, Maine, United States -... | ecosystem: Environmental > Aquatic > Marine >...
GAAAATGTCGTAGGATTATTTCCGGTTCGCTGAGTTACACTGTCTGTACCTTGTGAAAATCCCATCGATAGGGTTGAGAGATCACCAAAAAAGTCCTGACTAATGCCAACACTAAATGTACCCGCCTCGTAATCATTCTCACTACTATCTGTATAGGACAAGTTCATCGTGGTCTTGCCATTGAGGTAATCAACGCCCACAGAGTTTTCAGTACGAAACTCTTCGTATGGGCTACCACCGACCCTCACATCGATCGAAGCACTGGTGATGTTATCTTCATAATATTGGTAGAAAACGGAAGTGCTAGCACCCACGTTTTTTCTGATCAGGATCGCAGGTCCGGTAACTTGTATCTCGTCACCATCATAAGAATGGTACATGGCATCGGCCCGCTCATCTGGTAGAACCGCTGCTCGACTCGTGCTGCTAAGCAAGAGTAGACAGGTCAAGACAAACAGGTAAGCAGATTGATTAAGCTTCATTACGTATTGGTACCAACAGTTATTATTTTAGTTACAACCACAACCACCGCCGGTGACCGCACCCGCACCCCTGGCCGATTCACGTGTCTCAAACACGTGATGATAGTAGCCCGCAGATATAGGGTCTCGCGCGACATTCATGATCGGATCGGACAGGTTCTCTCGTTCATAGGGTTTCACCCAGGGCTCCCATGAGCTGCAACCCGAGAAAATGAATACTGTTGTAATGATCAATACGAAACGTTTCATAAAAAATTCCTGATTAAATTTATTCCCGAATCAGCTTTTTGATCTGTTTTTTATAGTCATTTTCATAACCGGATTTATAGCCTGCATGTAGATAACGCATCTTGCCATTGCGGTCGATGATCACCGTGGTCGGCATGGCCTGAACACTATATGTCTTACTGACTTTACTAGTGGTATCGTACAGGATGGGGAATGAGACTTTAATGTCGCGCAAATAGGCATTCGCCTTGCTTGAGTCCTGTTCGGTATTCACGCCGAGAATCACAAAACCCAGTTTGCTATAACGCTTAAACATCTTTTCTAAAATCGGCATTTCCTGACGACAGGGACCACACCATGAAGCCCAAAAGTTCACCATCACAACCTGACCACGGTAATCACTTAAGCGCAGGTTCTTTCCGCTGCGACTCTTCAAAGTAAAGTCAGGTGCAGGTGAGCCATCCAGGGTCTTTTGCGAGGCGTTGGCAATATTACCCATACCGAACGAGGCTGAAATGACAAATACTGTAAGTGCTGTAAATCTTGCTAATTGTTTCATGTACTGGCCCTCAATCTAAAAGTAGAAGGTTATATTAAGTGAAGCTTCCAAGTTGTGACTTGTTTTGTCTTCTCCGGTGATATCAATGTCAAACATGTGATCACGAAAATCCATGTGTAATGCAAACCAGTCTGAGGCTGTCACGGCATAACCTCCGCCCCAGACGATGGTGAAAAAGTTGTCCCCTGCAAATTCAGTATTCCCTGCTCCCGCGATGAGATACAGCGAAGTGTTATAAGTCGTATTGCGTGTTATGAATGCCTCGCCCGGTAACAAGTTATAACCCAGGGCTACATCGTAATAGATGTATTCTCTATCCCCCAGCAAGGTCACACCACCTCCAAGACGCTCGAAACTGGTAGTACCAGCTTCTGAATAACCCAATCGGCCTTGTATAAACAGGTCTTCAGTTACATGGTAGTCAAGACTGACTCCGTAGACAGGATTGGTCCCAAAATCTTCGATACTCAATAATCCTGCAAAGACACCTATTTCAAAATTTTCGGTATCGACATCGGCCTGTTTAACTTCACGGCGCTTAACCTCCGGCTGAATAACCGGGTCCTGCTGGATCACTTCATTAACAGGATTATCACCGGCCTTTTGTTCTGTTTTTTCAGCTGGCTTTTCATCTGCCGCTGATGCCATCGGTACCAGCGCAGGCGAAGCCAACAGAGCAAAGGCTGTAATTAAAAGAAAAACCCGAAACCTGCTTTCCATTCTGCTATTTCCTCGTTGTCATCTCGGCTGGTGAAGATTACGTAATTTTTGTATTCCACCCGGAGTAAAAATCGTTTGGTTAAGTGCATGCGCACACCAAGCCCGTAGTTGGCGTATTGATCGGTGCGATCCCGGGTAACAGCCAGGGTCGATTTGGGTTCGGTTCTGATCCAGCCTGTTCCCAGGGTAAAAAACGGTGAAACCGTCCATTCAGGAAACGGCTCGTGAATGATATTGAGTAAACTCAAAACCGTTTTGCTTGATACCGTGCCCGAGGCCTGTGAGATTATAATTTCGTTGGAGATATTCTCAGTGAAGTGATAACCACCATAAAAGCTGATCACGGATAATCCTTCGAAATCACCGATCGAGGCACCATACTCCCAATCACGGACCACAAAATCTTTTTCATTCGGATCACGTATATCGACACGTTGACCCGATGGATTCAAGGTCATCGACAATTGCGCCGCACTGACCCAACCTTCCTTACCATCTTCAGTCTTGACCCGGAACCAGTCTGTCTTTCTATATAACAGTTGCACCCACTCACCACGGGCAGCAACATAAAAGATAGGATAACCTCGACCTGCCCCAGTGTGCATTTCGATGTAGGGGTCAGCTACTTTAACAAAATGCTCTTCTGGCTCATCGGCATTGCTTAACGGGCTAACACTTAGCGAGCTAACAAGGAGAAATAAGCTGATGAAACATTTTCGCATAGTGTAGGTAAAACAACTTTTACTATTATTTTTTTAATGTAAATTCTGACGCCCAAATTCTAACCCTCGGCGCAGCGCAGCGCCAACTTATTCTATTTTTATTACGCTTTTTCAGTACCGGGGGATGAATTTGGAATCAGTTTATAGGACCTGCAAACGGGCTGTTATAGTACTGAGCACCGATGTCTATCCACTCTGATATTAATTTTTGTTCACCTACAGTCAGCCAGGGTCTGCCAATTCCAGCACCACCACCGTTTGGATCCCAGTGTGGCATGCGGTTCACATCAGCAATATTTGCGTTGTAGTAAGCCTCAGTAAAGATCTCAAAGAAGGGGGTACTACCGTTGGCACTACCACGCGTAATTACACTACCAATGCCTGTTCCAAAGAACACAGAGCGTGTCACGCCACTTCCAGCCGGGAATTCCTCATCCACCAATGCGGCTCCAGCAACCTCAAGAATGTTATCGCCATCGACCAGTTCAATATACGATTTATGATAATCTGGGTTCTGCGTATCAACGGAATTGCCCATTGCATCCGGACTATTCTGAGTCAAATCCAACTGGTACTTGCCTGCAGGCACCTGCAAGGCGGCTGCATAAGTCGTATGGCAGCTAATACACTGGATATTGTTCATCCCACTGTCCTGGCGTGCAACTTCAAAAATCGGCTGTATATGGGCGGGATAATTCACCGTAACCCGGCAGTTTTCATTCCAGCCATTGACCGCACCGTTGTCGAGGCAGCCGCCCAGGTTCACTGGTTTGGTCGTGCTGACACCCTGTAATGCGGTATTGTCATAGGTGAATACGATAGTATCATCAATCGTACGATCATTCGGGTCCGTCCAGACATCTGCACCTCTAATATCAACGCTTGGTTTCAGGCTAGGACTACCTAGAATCGTTGTCTTAGCCATAGCCATGGTATCTTCGTTATTAGCCAGATTCACAATCGCCGCGTTGGTGTTTGGCCAGGTACCACCAACGGAACCCACATTTACTCCAAGACGCGGTACAGCTGCAGGGTTTCCATGAGGATTACCTGAATTATGCGCATGACAGCCATGACAGGTCACCTCTTCGTCAGGGCGAACCGTAATCCAGTTGTTATGCCGAGACGTACCGGCGACACGGCGTCCATTTTTATCCAGAATACTGAATGACAATGGCACATCCGCAGGAACGTTAATCCGAACAGAACCGTCCGGCTCGATAGGTGCATATCCAATGATCTGGCGCATTAACTGTCCTGAGCCATTTAAACCATAAGCGGCTTCATCGAAGTCACGCACATCATCATCCGGTAAATAAGTACCTTTTACGATACGTAGGAACATCGCGGGGCGTTCTATCAAACCCGGATTATTGGCCGGATCCCCGGTCGACAAGGTAGGGTCCATCAATTGCGCAAGACTGGCCGCAGTACTGCCCATGGGATTAAATGCACCATCCAGGTCATAAACACTGCGGATATGCAGAGTGCCTAGTTTGGGTGTCGAAAGGTTAAAGGTATCATCGATGAAAGTGCCGTTGTCGGTATAGCCCTGGGCTATCGCAACGTCAGTGTAATATGTATCTGGTTGGGCAACGGTAATCGGTGTAATCGAATTGTTGCTCAGGTCCAATATGTAGATACCATAGCGTGGTGGCGCGACGACTGTATTTACATCAGCCAGGTTAACCAGGGGATCTGAACAAATCCGGGTTTCAAGCACCATCATTGTATTCGGGTCAAGGATGTCGGCAAGACACAGACTGTAGCTGGCTAGTGCGCGATTGGTACCATCCAGTAAAGGCACAACTGAGCCATAACGGCCCATTAATGAGATGGCATTGGCATCGGTGAGAATAGCACCGCCAGAAACTGAGGTCTGGGCTGGGCCGACACCACCGGCATTGTTTGTTTTTGGGACAGTATTATCTAAATAGCCGCTAACGTTGATAACCACTGGGTCACCACCGTCCTGGGTGTTTGAGAATGCTCTGGCGAGTACGACAACATCACCACTGGAATTTTCTCTTGGGGTAGAAAACTGAATCGTGCTGCCACCTGTCCCGGTCTGATGACTATGTGCGCCATACAAATGGGTCACTTCTGTACCATCTGGTTTCATGATGTACAGGCTCATCTGATTTCGGCCCGGTGAGTTTTCCCAGCGGGTAAACATCACATGCCCTTCATAACCACTGATATTACGAATAATACTGGGGTCCAGGTCATGGCTCATATTGAAACTAATCTGCTTGATATTGCCACCCGTGGTTGCATCCATAGTATGTATATTGAATGCATGTATATCGCTGTCGGTGGCTTCGATAGTGGGTGAGAAAGCGCCGTTACCTTCAGCCAGGGAAATCGATCCCGTGCGTGCTGCACGAGTGGATGAGAAAATAATTCGATTACCGGGCATGTAGGACGGAGCAATATCATGGCCCTGAATATCATTGTCCACAAACATGACCCGTCTGGGGTTCTCGCTACCCACGACCTGACTAAGCGGTCTTGTCAGATCATACTCATAGATATCCCAGTTAATCTGCGGGTCGTTGTTATTGTCTTCCATATGCAAAGAGAACAATAACTTGGTGCCATCAAAATTGAACTCGGGGTCACGTACATCACCCGTATCACCAATCAGTGCCGCAGTGACATCGATCGTTGAGGCCCCCTGTGAAGCCACGTTCTTAACGATGAGGTGAGCGCCGGGTCGAAACTCAGCAGGGTCCTGCAAATCGTTTTCGATCAGATTATTGTTGTTATCTATAGGCGTCGCGCGTTGGACATAGGCGATAGGCTGTTCATTCACAGTAGGATCAGGGTCGCTCGCACTGCCACCACCACCACAGGCCGACAGGAGTAACAGACCTCCCAAAAGTCCTGCAGCCTTAAAAAAGGTGAACTCGTTCTCATTATTGAACCTAACCATACGTTTCTCTCTTAATAGATTATGGATATCTTAACAATCACATCGTCAGTATTGGTATATACGTGTAACATCTTTAGCCATAATACTGACGCCGTCACAAAATTGGTATACAGCTCTCATAAATAGGCCTTCTCCGACCGAAAAGAAGTATGAACGCGATTTTCTGACGGATCTGTGAACAAATTCATGAAAATTTATCTGGTTTCAGACTAAATTAACGTTATGAAACATTCGTGCTCTGCTTTGTGATGTAGTTCACATCCAAACGACGGAGCAATTTTTTAAATGTACGAATAAAAACAACTTTGGGAAGAAGCTTATGAGCATTGCAAACTTGCTTAACAAACAAACTGGACGGTTAGCCCTGGTGGCAGCAAGTGCGGTTTGTGTGTTTTCACTGGCAATCAATACCGCATCGGCTGGTGATCGTGAAAAAGCCAAGTTCATTCATGACCGGATTGCAGGGGTTCCGCCTGAAACAATTGCAGGTCCAGGTAATGACGTCCTCGATTTAATGGAGCAAGACATAGCAGCTAGTAATTTCGCAGCAGCTGTAACCAGAGCGATGAATGATCCCAACTTCCTTAACGTAAAAGTTAAAAACATGGTGATCCCCTGGACCAACGAAGACCAAACTGTGTTTGCGCCTTTGAATGATACGGCTGCAACCATTATCGGTTACATCCGTGATGGCAGGGACTTCCGCGGAATCCTGTCAGACGACCTTATATATGTCGGCGTTGATCCCGCTCTTAACTCATTTCCTTATTCCAATAGCAATAACAACCACTATATCCAGATGGAACATCAGAACCTGAATCTGCGCACTGTGTTACAGAGCCAGACTCAATCTAGCACCATCGGCCAGCCCGCTGAGGCAGTTGCAGGTATTACCACAACTCGCGGCAATGCTCGTGCCTTCTTTTATGGGGGTACCAACCGGGCAATGTTCCGCTTCACCATGATGAACTATCTATGTACTGACCTGGAAGAAGTGAAAGATATCACCCGTACTAATAACTATGTCCGTCAGGATGTATCACGCAGCCCAGGTGGAGATAGTGAAATCTTCCTGAATAACTGTGTTGGTTGTCACGCAGGTATGGATGGAATGGCCGGTGCTTATGCTTATCATCAGTGGGGCCCGAACATCTTTGATGACAATAATGATGCAGACACTCAGTCCATGTTGTATCAAACCACCCCAATTACTTATCAGATCGATGGTGTTGACATTACTACACCTACCCGCGTTACTCACAAACACCGCATTAACCCAACCAACTTCGAATATGGATGGGTAACACCAGACGACAGATGGACCAATTACTGGCGCACTGGTCAAAACGCTAAGTTAGGTTGGGCTAATAACACACCACAGGCAGTAAGAAGCGTCCCTGCAAGTACACCAGGTGCACCAGTGGGTAATGCTGCACTACTCGGACAAGAGTTGGCTAATACCACCGCCTTTGCGCGCTGCCAGGTTCTAAAAGTTTATCGTCATGTCTGTTTGAGTGACCCAGCTGAGGCGACCTTGCAGACCTTGACTACAAATTTCGTCAATAGCACTTACGACATGCGTACAGTGTTCACTGACTCTGTGATTAACTGTATGAACAGTAATCCTAACCTGTAAGCCGTACACAAGTTTCTGGAGACGAAAAAATGAAGCATAAAAATATTAATTTCAACGGGAAAGGAGCAACGATGCGTAAGCTGATTCCAATGTTAGTGTTGGCCGGTGCATTCGTTGTGTCGGCTTGTGGTGGCGGTGCGAGTAACACTGAAAACACCGGCAACAATCCAAATAACAACAACAACGGCGGTGGCAGTGGCGGTGGCGCCACAACCTATACAGGTCCTGCCCCAAACAATGCCGATGTTCAGGCATTCCGTATTCAATTTTGGGATAACGTTCGCAGTGACAATCGTTGCGGTTCTTGTCACGACGTGGGTGGCCAGGGTAACTCTGACTTTGCAGATGAAACAGACGTCAATGATGCCTACCTGGTTGCTAACGGTCTGGTTAATCCTGCAGATATCGCCAGCTCAACCTTTGTAACGAAATTTACCAGTACTCCAACAGGTCACTTTTGCTGGGAAAGCACGCAATCTGCTTGTGCTGCTCAACTAGAACTCTGGATAGGTAACTGGTTGAACGATCGTTCTGGTACAGGTGGACGTGGTATACAACTTAACCCTCCTGTAGATGAAGATCCCGCGCCAGTTATCGTCTTCGATCCAAACGTCAATCCTGCCTATTACACAGGTAATGGCGGACTCACAATTCACGAGCTGGTTACTGCTAACTGCGCAGGTTGTCACGTACCTAACCCAACCCAAAGTGCACAACCTATATCGCCACAATTTGCGGTTTCAGATGCACAAACATCTTATGACACCGCGAGTAGCGTTCCGCTGCTGAACCTGAACACTGCGGCGTTATCACGTTTCTATACCCGCGTCACGGGTGGTCACCAATGTTGGCCTTCACCACGTGACACCGTGCCTAACTCAGGTGACTGCTCTGGTGCAGCCGCCGATATGCTGACCGCGATTAACTTCTACATCACAGCAGTAAATGCAGTCGCACCACCTGACACTGCAGAGCTAGACAGCATGGTCAAGAGTCGTGCGGTTACCCTGTTCGAAGATGGTATTACGGCTTCTGGCGGTAATCGTTTCGAGGCAAGCCAAATCGCCTTGTACGAATTCAAACTTAACGGCGGCGACACCGTCATTGACAGAAGCGGTGTTTCACCAGCGGCTAACCTGACACTGTTCGGTAACCCAGGCACTGATTATGAGTGGTTGGGTAGTTATGGAGTTCGTTTCATCACATCCTCTGCCAAAGCACAGGCGACACCTAGTGACAGTGACAAGTTACACCAGATGATCACTTCAACCGGTGAATACACGATTGAAGCCTGGATCTTACCTGGTGACGTTGCTCAGGCGAATGCCAATATTGTTACATATGGTCGTTCAGCAACTGAGCGTAACTTCCTGCTTGGTCAGACCATGTACAATTATGAAGCATTCAACAGAAACATCTCTACCGATACAAATGCAGATGGAACACCTCTGTTGACTACCGACCCTGACGACGAAGATGCGCAGGCCGCTCTACAACATGTTGTAGTTACTTATGACCCAACTAACGGTCGTCGCATTTATGTAAATGGTACCTTCCGTGATGACGTTGACCCGATTGAAGCTGAAGGTCTGTCTAACTGGGCAACAGGCTCAGCACTGGCACTGGGTAACGAAGTAGACTTCAGCCGCCCATGGTCTGGCACGATTCGTATGCTATCTATACATAACCGTGCTTTGACTGACCCACAGATTCGCCAGAACTTCGATGTTGGCGTAGGTCAGAAATTCTATCTGATGTTTGAGGTAGGTCAGCATCTTGGGCCAGAGTGTCGTGGACCGGATCCAGATGGCATTGAGAACGATCCAGTGCGTAACCCGGATTATGCGCCACTATGCTATATCTATCTTGAAGCAGCACAGTGGGATAACAAGAGTTTCTTGTTCGCCTATCCACGCTTTATTAACCTGGATCCAAATGCAGACATGACAGGTACCCAGATTCAGAACATGCGAATCGGCATCAATGGTCGTGAGGCATCGACTGGCCAGGGCTTTGCTTCCATGAATGTAACGATTGATGGTACTTATGACTCGGGAACGGGCCAGCTGCTATCTAACATCGGTACTATCTTTGCCCTGGAAAATGGTCCAAGTGGTACACCGCCGGATTCATTGTTCCTGACGTTCGAACGTCTGGCATCGGCGACACCGACCAAGGATTACACTGAGAACTTCTCAACCACACCGGATCCAATAACTCCAAGTGCGAAGTCAGCCGTAATGATTCGAAGCTTTGAGGAAATCAATGCCACGATGTCGAAAATGACGGGTGTCGATAGGACCACTGATGTAATCGGTCAGGATGACACTATTGATAACACCGGTGCGGCTAACAACGGTACTTACGTGGAAGTTAAACAGGGTCTGCCAGGCAGCTCAGATATCCAGACCTATGTACCTTCACAGCAAATGGCCGTTACACAACTGGCAATTGAATACTGTAGTGCACTGGTTGATGACAATGGCACAACCATCCCGCGGGCGACTTACTTCCCGAACATCACCTTCAGTGGGTCATCGCCACAGTATGCCTTTACTGGTGCTGAGCGTGATGATGTTATCAACCCACTGTTAGAACGTGTGTTTAATGTCGATGGTGCAACCGAGCTAAGCACTATGCCAACTGCGGCAACAGTACGTACTCATCTATATACTTTAATGGATGAACTAAACAACACTTGTAGCGGTAACTGTAGTGTTAATCGCAGTCTTGAAATCATGAAAGCAACCTGTGCAGCGGCCATTGCCAGCTCGCCCATGTTGTTACAGTAACGAATTGATGAACCTAAGGTGATAACAAATGGCTAAAAAACAGAAAATAGTAGATCCAGATGCTCCATTGTTACATGCGGATCATCCTCGTCCAGTAACACGCCGGGACTTCATCCGCCAGGGTTTCATCGGTGGTGGTGCAATGGTCACAGGTGGCTCCTTACTTAACATGTTCTTGCATCCTGAAGCGGCTCATGCCCTTTCAGCTGACGTACAAGCAATGGATACTGGTACTAACTGCGTCGTTGGCGCAGGCGGTGCTTTAAAAGTACCTTTCTTGTGTTTCGATCTAGCAGGTGGCGCTAACCTGGCCGGTTCCAATGCCATGGTCGGTGGTCCTGGTGGTCAGCTTGATACCTCTGCGGTTACGACTGCAGGATACAGTCGCTTAGGAATACCAGGCGATCGTCTGCCTAATCCAAGCACACCTGGATTGAACACTAATAATTCTCTCGGGCTGGTCTTTCACTCTGAAAGTGCCCTGCTCGCAGGTATGCTCGACAAAATGTCGCCTGGTGCACAAGCGCTAACTAATGGCGCGATTATCCCCGCCCGTTCAGACAACGATACTGGTAACAACCCACACAATCCTATGTATGGCATCGCCATGGCAGGTGCAAACGGATTGGGTGCGCGTGGCAGTCTGTTAAGCCTGGTCGGTTCACAGGCCTCTGAATCAGGTGGCCGATCTATGGCGCCAGCGATTTACATTAATCCAGAAATTCGTCCAACCAAGGTTGATCGTCCAAGCGATGTAACCGGCCTGGTTGATACCGGTGAATTGCTTTCTATCTTGAGCCAGGCTGATGCTACCAGTGTGATGGAAGCCGTTGCACGTATCAGTAACTCACAAATAGCAGGCCTCGATCCTAACCTTGGTGGTGCAAGCGAAGATCTCAGAAGACTTGTCCGTTGTGGTTATGTTAAAGCTGCAGACGTGGCTGAGAACTTTGGTAACCCACAGGCCCTGAATCCTAGCGCTGACCCATTTATCGTTGATGATGCGACCGGTATCTTTACCAGCGCAGAGTTCAACGCTAATAGTCGAGATGGCTCTGAGTTCCGCAAGGTCTCCTCTGTCATGAAGCTGGTCACCAGCACATTGTCAGGCGCAGGCTGCGTCACCATGGGTGGTTACGATTATCACACTGGTGACCGTATTGCCGGTGAGCTTCGCGATATTCGCGCAGGACGTTGTATTGGTGCTGCCATCGAATATGCACACCGCGTCGGTCGCCCATTAATGGTTTATGTCTTCAGTGACGGCTCAGTATTCAGTAACGGTAATCCAGACGATACGGATATTAACTCAGGCACCATTGCACTACCTGGTGGTAAGGGTCAGTGGACGGGTGATAACTCGGGTGGTGCTGCATCACTGATCTTTGTTTATGACCCACGCGGTAGAACAACGATTCGTGGTGGTACTCAAGCAGCTCAGGATAATCGTCAACAGCTTGGCTACTTCCGTGCTAACGGTGCACTTGAGACAGGTGCAAGAACCCCAGGTGGCTTCCCAATCCAGGCAGCCAATGGTGTGACATCACTCGTGAACACAGTGCTACTGAACTATATGGCGCTGCACTATGACACCGTGAACAATTTCGGTACCTTCGTGAGCGACTTTAATTCTGCCTTCCCACAACATGGTTTGGGTGGAACTACAGCATTGGATGAACTCACCATCTTTAACGGAATGTCTTCTGTTAACACAGGTACTCAACAGATTTTAGCGGCACAACCTGCTTAATGACGTTTGTTTCTAAATAGTAGTTTCTGAGTAAACTCTTCACACCCGGCTTTGACCGGGTGTTTTTTTATCTGCATTTTATAAATCATGACTCTGGGTTATGATGCCATAATGAAACGCGTTGCCCTTCTCCTACTTGTTCTGCTCAGTTGTAGTCCAACTCACGCCGAGTGGCATGAACAGTCCGAAGCCATCATGGGCACGCCCATTAAGGTCGAGCTCTGGTCACATTCAGAAAAGTTAGCAAAAACGTGTACTGCAAAAGTTATGCAGGAAATGCGGCGTATAGATCGCTTGATGAGCCCGTACAAGCCAGAAAGTGAGCTGGCGATCCTAAATGCTAAGGCTTCCCAACGGGTAATCAAAATTAGCCCTGAGTTGTTTAGGTTGATAGAGCGTTCCATCCGTCTCTCAAAACTCTCTGATGGGGCATTTGATATCACCTTCGCCAGTATCGGCTATCAGTATGATTACCGTAACAGTCAGAAACCAACCGATCAGCAAATTCAAACTCAACTCGACCGCATCAATTACCGGCATATTATCCTGGACAAAAAAGCATCGACGGTACGCTTTGCCAAACAGGGTGTGCGCATTGATCTCGGTGGCATCGCCAAAGGTTACGCGGTCGACAATGGCATTCGTATCCTCAGGGATTGTGGTATTAAACAGGCCTTAATTAGTGCCGGCGGCGACAGCCGCATCATTGGCGATCGCAAAGGTCGTCCCTGGATGACCGGCATCCGAGACCCGCGCAAAAAAGATGAGTCCATTATTGTGATTCCCCTGAGTGACACGGCCGTATCCACCTCCGGTGACTATGAACGATACTTCATCAAAGATGGTGTGCGTTATCACCACATTATCAGCCCGAAAACGGGCAAATCTGTGAATAAGACACGCAGCGTCACCGTCTTAGGCCCCGATGCCGTTACAACGGATGGCTTATCCACTACGCTTTTTGTATTAGGGGCCGCTAACGGGTTAGCATTAGCAGAGAGGTTAGAGGGAATTGATGCCGTGATAATTGATGCCGCTGGTAAGATTCATTACAGCTCAGGGTTAATGCCACCCTCGCAAGCTACAAAAACGAACAGCCCAGCCTCAAAAAGGTGAACGGAATGGTGATTTTGTGACCTGTTCATCAAACAGTCGACTCAGCACTGTATTGTTGAGCTGATCCTCAATATCATTAAGGCCTTACAAGCATTTGATATTATGCAAAAAAATAATCATCTCGGAGACTCAAAAATGAGTAAGTTAGCGCCCACTCTGTTCAGCCCGTTTTTACTGATGCTGACACTTTTTATAATGCAACCGGCCTGGGCCGCCGAAGGGGACACGCCTGAACCCGCGGGCGATCAGGGCACCGTGACGACACTCGATACCCAGATCCAGGACCTGAAAAAGGAAATCCTCGACCTCAACCGAGACCTCTTTTTGCTTGAAGAAGATCTCCTGTTTCCAGCCAACACACAGTTCACTGTTTTTGTCTCCATGGATGTGGGTATTACCTTCGACCTCGACTCCGTACAGCTACGTTTAAATAATAATGTTGTTGGTAATCATCTTTACACGGAACGAGAACTCAAAGCATTAAAGCGTGGCGGCGTGCATCGCTTCTATACTGGCAACCTCACCTCAGGAGAGCATGAATTGGTCGCCTTCTTTGTTGGCAAGGGTCCTAAAGACCGTGACTATAAGCGAGCAACCACAGTTAAAGTCACGAAGGGGACCGAACCTCAGTTTGTCGAACTAAAGATCAGCGACAAGGAATCCAAACATCAACCTGAATTTAAAGTTAAGGTCTGGGAAGCAGAATAGTTATCTTAAACAAAGCTGCCAGCCAAATTTAGCCACATCATGATCAAACGTCTCTCAGTCAGCCTCTTGCTTGCCTCTGCTGTGCTCTATCAGCCCAGTCAGTTTGTCTACGCCGAAGAAAAAAAAGAAACCCTCGAAGCGACTGAAGTCTATGATCTGCGCTATGGCGAAACGCTATTTAACTTCTTCCAGCAAAAATACTTTTCAGCTATTACTAATTTAATGGTGGCTGAGGTGCGTTCACCGATTAAGGTTCAAGGTGAAGACCCAAATTTGTTACTTGGTGGTTTATACCTTGCTTATGGCATGCATAATGATGCCAGTAACTTATTCCAGGGTTTACTCTCCAGTGACACCCTGCCCGCCAGTCACGATAGAGCCTGGTACTACATTGCCAAGTTACGTTATCTAAAAGGTTATACCCCTCAGGCTGAAATCGCCCTAACAAAAATCAAAGATACTCTACCTGAAGAACGTGAAGCCGAACGCCTACACTTGCTTGCCAATGTTTACATGAAACAGAAGAACTACCCCAAGGCAATCGAGGTATTAAAAAACTTCAGTGGCAGCTCCGAATGGGAGGCCTATGCACAATTCAATCTCGGTGTTGCCTTGGTTAAGGCAGGGCAATTGGAAGAAGGTACCGAGTTGCTAAATGAAGTTGGTGATTTAAATCCCTTCAGCATTAGCCACGAACTGAACGCACTACGTGATAAGGCCAACCTTGCCTTAGGTTTTGCCTACATGCGTAATAACCGCGCAGCGGATGCCACCTCACATTTTCAACGTATACGTCTGACCGGTCCCTTATCAAACAAAGCTCTGTTAGGGCTGGGCTGGGCTTATACCAACCAGGAACAATACACGGAAGCGCTAACACCCTGGCTGGAACTACAAAATCGTAAAGCCCTGGATACCACGGTACAGGAGTCTTTGATCGCGGTACCTTTTACCATCGAAAAACTAGGCAAACCTCGTCTAGCTATGCAGCATTATCAAACGGCCATTGGCGCCTATGCAGAAGAAATCAATAAACTCGAAGACGTTATGTTGGCCGTGCAACGAGGCGAGTTAATCGAGGCCATGCGGCCAGCGAATATCGATGACGAAACCTCTTTACCATTAGGTAGCTTTGGCTTACCAAAATCAGTAACCGCCCCATATCTGAATCAAATGATGGCAACCAATACCTTTCAGGAAGCCTATAAGAATTATCAAAGTCTATTACACCTGAAGCATGTGCTTGAACACTGGCAGACCCAGTTACCCTCCTATGAACTTATGTTATCAGAGCGCCGCAAGGCCTACTTCACCCGTCTGCCTGAAGTCGCCAGCGATGAACGTCTACAAAGCATTACGCGTATCCAAAAACAACGTGATGAGTATGCAGCAGATTTAAAACGCATTAAAAAAGATAATGATGTGTTTGGTCTGGTCACCGAAGACGAAGATGATCTACTGTTGGTCTTAACAAATGTTAAAAAGAAAATTGATAAATTATCACCCACCCAGGATCTGAGTGAGGAACTGGAGAAGTATAACTTTCTAAAAGGTATTCTCGCCTTTCAGCTGGAAAGTGAATTTATCCCACGACTCTGGGCGGCGAATAACAATTTAAAAGAACTGGACCGTGCACTCAAAAAGACACGTAAAGCAAAACGTTCATTAGTAAAAGCCGCCAATAATGCGCCAAAGTTTTTTGAAGGCTATGACAAGAAGATCACATGGTCGAAACAACGCATCCGCAACCTGATCGCGAGACTGGACTCTGCCATCAGTAAACAGGAACGTTATATTCAAAAACTAGCACAGGCCGGTTTAATCAAGCGTCGTCAGCAGTTAGAAAACTATCATGTTCGTGCGCGCTTTGGTATTGCACGTCTTTATGACAGCCTGATTCTTGAAAAAGACAAGAAAGTCCAGCAAGAAGGTGCTGAACAAGGAGAGGAAAATGCGCAGTAGACATTTTCTTATCTTCACTACATTACTAGCAGTTAGTGCCTGTTCAAGTAACAGCAAACAACTGGAGACCATCGCCAGCATAAAAGCACGCGATATTAATCTCGAGGAACCCAAGGGCGAATTACCCATCGATGAAGATACAGCGCGTAAGTATTATAGTGAGTTCCTCTCGATTACCACCGATTACCAGATGTACAGTCAGGCCTTGCGCCGGATGGCGGATTTACAATTAAAGATTGGTGAAGAACAACTCTCAGGAGAATCCGAACAGGAAGTTGAAGGTGGCCAACGTGATACCCAGGCATCAATACGCTTGTATACCACTTACCTGGAATCACACCCTAACCATCCTAACAATGATCAAATTCTGTATCAGTTAGCAAAGGCCTATGAACTAAATGGTCAACCCAAGAAATCATTGGAAGTACTAGATCGGGTTATGCACTTCTATCCCAATACGTCTTATCGTGATGAGGTTCAGTTCCGTCGTGGTGAGATGCTATTCCTGTTAAAGCGCTATAAAAGTGCCCGTCAGGCCTACTCCGATATCATTCAACACAATCAGGAGTCTCTCTTTTTTGAAAAGGCCATGTACAAGTATGGCTGGACTCTGTTTAAGACAAACAACTATAAAGAGTCGCTAAATAGTTTCTTCGCGATCATGGACCGTAAGCAACAACAGGGCATGTTGAAGATGGATGGCGCCGCTGACAACCTGGTCGGTACCGAGCGTGAACTGATTATCGATACCCTGCGCGCCATTAGTTTGAGTTTTGCTTACCAACATGGTGAGTACACTGTTACTGACTACTTCACTGAAAGTGGTAGCCGACCATACGAGCCACTAATTTACCTAAGCCTTGGTCGCCTACACATGGAGAAGGAACGCACAAAAGATGCAGCAGACACTTACATGTCATATGTGCAGCGTTACCCAGCTTCACCACTGGCGCCTGAATTTCATACTGAAGCTATAAACGCTTACCAGAAAGGTGGTTTACATACGTTGGTACTGCCGGCTAAAGAAAAATTCGTGACCTTGTATGGTGTCGGTTCTGCTTACTGGAACCAGCAAAACCCGGAAGCACATGAACGCATCAAACCTTTGTTGGCCAAACACATCACCGAGATCGCAACTTACTATCATGCAGTTGCCCGCAAGAGCAAAAAATCCAAAGAATTTTTGAAGGCTGCAAACTGGTATGAAATGTATATCAAAAACTTCCCGACTGATACAAAGACAGCCAACATGAACTTCCTCAAAGCTGAGGCACTTTATGATGGTCGCTATTATGTTCAGGCAGCGACAGAGTATGTAAAAACCGCATATGAATACCCAACGCATGCTAAAAGTGCCGAGGCAGGTTATGCTGCACTGCTGAGCTATAACGCAGTGCAAAAGTTCCAACCAAAGATTTTCCTCGCTTTAGTTGATGCACCAAGCGCATTAGTCTCAGCTCAGGCGACTAAGCAACACACTATGCAGGATATATCCATCCTCAGTGCCTTGCGGTTTGTTGAACAATTCCCAAATGACAAGCGTGTTGTGTCCGTGATGGCCAAAACGGCCGACCAGCTATTTAAGGCAAAAGATTATTTACGTGCAGCCTCGGTTTCCGAGAAACTAGTTAAGAAAAATATCAAAGATCCAAAACTTGCCAAAACAGCCTGGACCGTACTTGGTCACTCACAGTTTGAATTAACCAATTACAAAGAAGCTGAAACGGCCTACCGCGAAAGCCTGCGTCGCACCTCGAACAAAGACAAAAATTATCGTGGCATTTACGACCGACTTGCAGCAAGTATTTATAAACAAGGTGAACAGGCTCGCAGTGAAGGTAAGCTGACTGCTGCTATTTCTCACTTCCTGCGCGTCAAAACAACCACGCCTGGCTCAAGCCTGCGAGCAAATGCGGATTACGATGCTGCGGCAACAATGATCGAGCAAAAACAATTTAAGCGCGCTTCACAATTACTTGAACAATTCCGCCGGGACTATCCAAAACATAAACTCACAACCACGATTCCAGAAAAGCTGGCGGTTATCTATAGCGAAACAGGTCAACCAGGTCGCGCTGCTAGAGAAATGGAGCAACTCGCAAAAGCAAATGCTAAGACCAATAAAAAATACAGCGCCGACTTGTTATGGCAAGCTGGAACTTTCTATGAAAAAGCTGGAAAGTCAAAAGATGCAACACGCATATACAGCCAGTTTATCAAGTTGCATCCCTACCCGCTTGAGCGCTCAATGGAAGCGCGACATAAACTTGCTGAACAGGCACGCCTCAGCGGTGATAGCAAGACCTGGGGATTATGGTTACAAGATATTATCCGTTCCGATGCCCGCGGTGGTGCACAAAGAACGGCGCGTACCCAATTCCTGGCTGCCGACGCGACACTTAAATTGGCCGAAGGCCATCACCGTGTTTATAAACGTACGCGTATTACCCGCCCGATTAAACAAGGCATCAAGAAAAAGAAACAGCTGATGCAAAATACTATTAAGGCTTATGAAACGGCGATTAAATATCGAGTCGCTGAAGTCACCACCGCAGCGACTTATCAGATTGGTGAACTCTATAGAGACTTTGCCAAGTCGTTGATGAAGGCACCGGCACCGAAAGGGCTGTCAGGTGAGTCACTGGAACAGTACCGATTGCTGCTAGAAGACCAGTCGTTCCCAATTGAAGAACGTGCTATTGAGATTCATGTTGCTAACGTCAAACAGATCAAAGATGGCATTTATGATAAATGGGTCAAAGATAGCTTGAAAGAGTTAAGAAAATTACAGCCTGCCCGTTATGCAAAAGATGAAAAGGTACAAAGGTATGTGGAAACGATACACTAATCTCATTCCTGCATTAGTTTGCAGTGTGCTCATCGGCTGTGCCAGTGGTACAGGTGGTGACAGTGAGTCAACTGTCGCCCCGCCTCCGGTCGATGTCGATTCATCAACACTGGCTGCCTATAACAAGGCTGTCAACGCGATGAAAAATGGTCGAAACGATGCCGCTATCGCTCAATTTTCAGCCATTGCGAAAACCCACCCGAATCTCGCCGGGGCGTTTATCAACCTGGGCTTGCTACATCTCAGCAAGGCTCGCTATGAAGATGCCGAAAAGAACCTACTACAAGCCACCACGATTAAACCGAATGACGCCGTGGCGCAAACCCACCTAGGGCTCACCTATCGCTATCTCGGCAAGTTTAAAGAAGCCCAGACTGCCTACGATATGGCTCTTAAGGCGGATCCTAAATATCCGATGGCGCATCTCAATGCCGGCATTCTTTATGATATATACTTAAGCGACTTGGCTCGCGCACTGAATCATTATCAACAATATCAAGCATTAACTAATGGTAAAGATAAAACAGTCGACAAATGGATTGTTGATTTACAACGACGTGTAAAAAAACAGAGCTAATCGATAAGGTAATAGACTATGAGACATCTACTCACCCTGCTAACAATTATCTACTTCAGTAGCCCTGCGCTCGCTGAGGAAAGTCTGGAGATGGAAGGCACACGAATTCGGGGTAACCAGGAATTACCTAAGGTCCTCTATATCGTCCCATGGAAACAGGGTGAAATACCGGATTTGAGCCAGCCGCCACTGGAAAGCCTCATCGACGAGGCCCTGGCCCCAGTCGATCGCGATGTATTCCAGCGCAAGATTCGTTACTACGATTCCTTAAGCGTACAAGAAGTAGGTGAAAATGAGAACTAGTCTGCAGTTCGCCAGGGGTGATTCATCTCCCAATACCGAAATGCAGAGAAATAACATACTATACGTGCAGAAAGATTGTTTAAAAATCATACACATGCAGATGATTGAGCACGTAACTTTTAGATTTTAATTTCAGACTGACACTACTCAGGAGGTCACATGGATTACTATAACGCCATCGTCAGCTTTTTCCAGGCTGGAGGCGACTTTCTTGGCCAGTTCTTTATGGCCCTGATTGGATTAGTGCTCGCAATCGGTGTTGCTATAGCACTTGAGCGCTATCTCTATTTGACAGTGGCGCGTAGCAACAACCGCCGCATCATGTCGAAAATGATGCCACTGTTACAACGTGGCGATTACAAACAAGCTTATGCGATAGCGAGCAAATCCAATCATGCCGCGAGCCGGATGCTTTCCCAGGGCCTGTCACGTTATAAGTCAGCGAGCAATCGAGATGACATCGAGACAGCGATGGAAGAAAGTATGATGGAAACTATTCCTCGCCTTGAGAAACGCACGCACTATTTAGCGACCTTCGCCAATATTGCGACCCTGCTCGGCCTGCTTGGTACCATTATGGGACTGATTAAAGCCTTCACCGCTGTCTCCGCCGTGGATCCTTCTTTAAAAGCTGAGATCCTTTCTACTAGTATCTCGGTAGCAATGAATACTACGGCCTTTGGTTTGATTGCTGCGATTCCTTTATTGCTGATGCACACCGTCTTACAGACAAAGACCACTGAGATTGTGGATAGCCTTGAGATGGCCACGGTTAAATTCATCAACCTGATGATGCAACGTAAGAGCATAAAAGACGCGTCATGAGAGTACGCCGTAGCCGGGCACGGCAACAACAAGTTGTAGAACTCAATGTTACTGCCTTCATGAATTTGATGGTGGTATTGGTGCCATTCCTGTTAATGACGGCTGTATTTACACACATATCAATTCTTGAGCTGAACCTGCCATCACTGGGTGATGCCAAACATAACAAGAAAGATAAACCCTCTTTCGAATTACATGTGACGATTCGACCAAATGCGATTTTAATTTCTGATAACAAAGGTGGCCTGATTAAACGCATTCCTAAAGCAAAAAGCGGACATAATTATCAGATGCTGCGTTCAACCTTGAAACAGGTAAAAGCTAGATTCCCAGATAAAAAGAACGCAACAATTCTGTCTGAACAAAACACGAAATATAAAGACCTCGTCGCCGCCATGGATGCGGTTCGACAGTATCCAGCAATTGTCGATGGCGAAATAGTGTTAGCCGAGCTATTCCCGGATATTTCAATTGGTGACGCACCTGGACGCGGACGACGTTAAGAGTTAATAGAGATGAAAGAATCAAGTCGCACAAGACGCATGCAACGTCATCATAAACGAAACAAGTCACCTGCTTCGTTAAATATGGTGTCATTGATGGATATCTTTACGATCCTGGTTTTCTTCCTGCTAGTTAGTTCGACTGATCAGGAAAGTCTGCCAAGTATGAAAGAAATCAAACTACCAGAAGCGACCTCAGAACAAAAAATTAAAACAAACATCGTTATCCTTGTTAGCAAGGATAAGATCATGATCCAGGGTCGTGAGGTTGTAAAAGCATCGACTGCATTAAGAGATAAACGCTCGGTCATTCCAAAACTGTTGACCGAGCTCAACAAAGAAGCTGAGAAAAAGGCTAAAAAAGTTAGAGACGAGAAAAAAGTTAAAAAACGCGGCGTCACTATTATGGGTGACCGCGAAATACCATACGTGCTACTGAAAAAAATAATGCTAACCTGTGCGAGCACCGAGTTCACCAATATATCTCTTGCGGTTCTTACCAAAGAACCTGTTGCTGAGGGAGGAAGCTAAATGGCATATAGCGGCATTTGGCAAGACACACTTCCCTGGTCAGACGATGAGCGTGATCGTAAGCTGTTTGGTTATGTTGTTATTTCACTGGCTATAACACTGTTCCTGTTTATAGTCGTGAATTTACTCCCTATTTATGAGACAGAAGAAAAGGAACTCGAAGAAGTTGCACCACACCTGGCTAAATTGATTGTGGAAAAAAGGGCGCAACCAAAACCAGTACCCAAACCTAAGGCTAAGAAAAAAGATAAGAAAAAACCGAAGCCCAAGCCAAAGCCTAAAGAGAAGAAGAAGGCTGATAAGCCGAAGCCAAAACCGAAGCCCAAAGCTAAACCAAAGCCTGATCGCTCTGAACTAGCACGTAAAAAAGCACAAAAGCATATCACCGAGGTGGAAGACGCGTTGGCTGACTTACGTGACTTTGATGTCGCTTCACTCGATACCAACAAACCGGTAAAAAGTGGTGCCACAAAAAGTAAAGCCACAGACACCTCAACGGCAATTATCGCCGGCAAGGCGAAACAAGGCAGTGGCGGTATCAACACCAGTCGTCTCAGCCGTGCAACCGGCGGAGGTAACCTGGAAGGTCGCTCAACCACAGATGTTAAAAGCAATTTAGGATCTGGTGGTGGCACAAAAGGTAAACGCTCTGGGGGTGCTGGCGGTAAAGCAAGCCGTCCCTATGAAGAGATCGAACTGGTCTTTCAGAAAAACAAAGGTCGAATCTTTAGCCTCTATAACCGTGCCTTGCGTAAGGATCCGTCGTTACAGGGAAAGATTGTGCTTGAACTCACGATTGCGCCCAGCGGTAAAGTTCTGAAAGTCCGCATCGTATCCAGTGAATTGAATAATGCTGAACTGGAAAGGAAGTTACTGGCCAGAGTAAAAGGATTCCGTTTCAAAGCGCGTTCAAATGTCGATACGCTTATAGTTAAATACCCTATTGATTTCTTACCCACCTAATTAGACACTTAACACATGGAATGTGTTGAGACACAGTCACGCCCCAAAAACCTTTTTATATCAGCGTTGATCTTTATTTGCAGTATGGCGGTGCACAACGCTGTTAGTGCGCAACAAACTGATTACACAGAGGCTTCACTCAACATCCAGGTAATCGATATAGATCTTGAGATTGATGGTGATATTCGAACTACACAATTCGGCTCACTCGAATTTGAGCTACGTGAACAGTTGGCCCAAAATTTAGACGGGACACTACACTTCGGTTATTTGGATGTTAGCCAAAATTCTAATCCAATCTTTGTAGGAACAAATACCACGGGTGGCTATATCGGCTTTGATTTACGTTGGCACATAATTGATGAGCAACGGTTCAAGCTAACAAGTATATTTGATTATCGATATTCCATAACCGATACATCTTATAATGACCAGAGGGTCGAATGGGACTGGCATCAAACAAGCTTGGCTCTATATTCCAGAACATCGATTTCCAAAAGTTTTTCTCTAGGCCTGGGTGTCAATGCCCTTAATATTAATGGGGTTGAAAGAGCGACTGGCACCATCAATCAGACCCTTGATTTTCAAGCAAAAGATAGCCTTACTGGGATAATTGGATTACAATTGACCACTGAGGATTCAGGCGAAATTGGCTTTGAACTCAAAATGGGCTCTTCGCAAGGTGCAAGGTTGATTTTTCAGCGCTCTTTTTAGTACTGATTTGATAAAGACGGAAACATGTTTGCCTGAGTGTGAAGGCACTCACAACTTGAAAAAAAAATACCGTCTATCCTTAGTTAGGGTCTTTTGTTGTAACGTTTTTGGCCGATTATACATATAGAAATCAAATAGATATCCACACTCCATTAAGGGGCTTGGATACGTGACTGACCCATAATGCTGGTGGCGAAATAAAAATGAGTGGCGCAAAAGAATATTTGCAAGTTAAGTTCTTGAAAACACTGGAACCTTTAGGTTCACTGAGTGTTGATAAGCTAGAGGAAATTGCGAACAAATCCCAGGTGGAAGAACTTCCGCCCGGTCGTGTCGTCTTCCGTCAAGGCGAAAGAGACTCTCGCTCCACCTACCTGCTCTCAGGTCAGCTCGAACTTCAAGTTACCGGTAATCCTCGTACAGAAACTCTAAAAGCAAAGACAGTCGAAGCACGTTATCCAGTAGCTCAGGAATGGCCACGCCCCAGTACCTGCCGCACCAAGACAAATGCCGTGCTCCTGCACATCGACAGCAATCTGCTCGAAATCCTGCTCAGCGATGATCCTTCCGGTACCTACGAAGTCACCGAAATTGGTGTAAACGAAGACCCTGAAAGCGACTGGATGCTTAAATTCCTCCAGTCACCTGCGTTCTTACAATTACCAACCGAAAATATTCAATCGATTCTCGTCCACCTCGAAGAAATCTCCAAGCAGGCTGGCGAGACTGTTATTAAGCAAGGCGACAGCGATGACTGGTACTACATCGTTAAATCCGGTAAATGCACTGTCTCTCGCCGCCCGGCACCAAAGGCTGAGGAAGTTCGCCTCGCACTCTTAGGTCCAGGTGATGGCTTTGGTGAAGAAGCCCTGATCACTGATGGCAAACGTAACGCCACTGTGACAATGAAAGAAAGCGGCGTGTTAATGCGTCTAAGCAAAACTAACTTCCACAATCTGCTCGTTGATCCCATGCTCCAACAGGTTGATCACGCTACCATGATGGACAAAGTCAAAGCAGGCGCTGCTCTGATTGACGTTCGTACTAACAAAGAATTCAACGAAAATGGCATCAAGGGTGCGCAAAATATTCCACTCTCGATGCTACGGGTAAAAGGAAAAGACTTAAATACAACCCGCGAGCATATTGTTTACTGCAACGACACCACCCAGAGCCGTGCTGCTGCATTTCTTATGGCACAACAAAGCCTGCAGGTCTTCATTCTCAAAGGTGGCTTAGCTAATCAATCCAAGCCCTTTAGCCCCGCTGCTAAACCAGCTAAGCCAACCAAACCTGCTGCAGTCGTTAGCCCCGCTATTCCTGAACTAGAAGAGATCGAAGATATCCAGGACAGCACCCTAAAAGAACACAAGCGCCATGCTGAACAACAAGTTCAAAAAGCGAATGTTGCTGTCGAAGCTAGTAAGTCAGCATCTGCTAAATCCAACCAGCTTAAAGAGCAGGCCGATGCGCTGCGCATGCAGGCAAACAACCTGGCCAAGAAGACTTCAAACGCCGAAGAGTTAAAGCGCAAAGCAGAAGAAAAGAAACGAGCTGCACAGGCCGAAATCGATGCGCTCAAGAAAGAGACACTCAAAGAGCGCGATGAAATACTCGCCTCCGTTAAAGAGGAAGTCGCTCGCGAAAAAGAAGCAGTCAAACAGAAAGAACAAGAAGCTAGCCAGTTGCGCACAGAAGCCGAGCAAGCTCGCCTCCGTGCTGAACAAGAGCTGGCTCGCATCAAAGCAGATGCAGAGAATGTTGCCAAGCAACAAAACGAACTGGATTCAGAATTCAAGCGCGCAGAAGAAGAACGTAAGAAAGCAGAACAAGCCGCACAAGTTGCACGTGTTATTGCACAGCAAGAAGCTAAACAAGTTAAAAGTGAAGCCGAAGAAATTCGCCAAAAAGCCCTGGCTGAAGCTGAGCGTATTCGCAAAGAATTAGAAGCGCGAAAAGCAAAAGCTGCCGAGGAAGAAGCATTACAGAAAAAGGCCGCACTACAAGAAGCCCGCCGCCAGGCCGACATGTCCGTTGCAGAAGCTACCAAGGCTGCTGAGGATTCTCGCAGGCAGGCCGCTCTTGAAGCAGATGCCATTCGTAAGCAGGCACTAAAAGAAGCCGAACAGCTACGTAACCAACTCGAAAGTGAAAAGCAGCAAGCTGCTGAACAACTCGCAAGAAGCAAAGCCGAAGAGCAGTTACGCCGTCAGGAGATCGAGACAGAAAGAAACAAAGCGATTGAGGAAGCCCGCGAGAAAGCAGAGCTGGAAGCGGAGAATATTCGCAAGCGCGCGATTCAAGAAGCACAAATTAAAGCCCGAGAAGATGCAAGACGACAGGCCGAAGCAGAAGCCGATGAAGTACGTCGCAAAGCTATCCAGGAAGCCGAAGCAGTTCGCAAGAAGATGATCGATGAAGTATCTCGCAAAGCAATGGAAACTGCCCAGCTTGAAGCAGATGCCATTCGTCGTGAGGCAATCGAAGAAGCCAACCGCTTACGCAGCGAAATGGAACAAACGCGCCAAATGGTGGAAAGCGAGGCCAAACGTGCCCAAGCGAAAATTGAACAAGATGCTGCACGCCGACTGGTAGAAGAAAGCGAACACACCCGCGCTGCACAAGAGGCGGCAAGAGTTGCTGCTGCAGAGGCTGAACGCATCAAAGCAGAACAAGAAGCACAAGCCATTGCAGAAGAACAGGCTCGGTTGTCAGCGCAAATGGAACAACAACGCGTTGCTGAAGAACAGGCTCGCTTGTCAGCACAATTAGAGGAACAACGTGTTGCTGAAGAACAGGCCCGCTTGTCAGCACAATTAGAGGAACAACGTGTTGCTGAAGAACAGGCTCGCATTGCAGAGCAGGTTGAACAACACCGCCAGGCAGAAGCAATCGCTGTGGCCGCCAGACAAGCAGAACAGCAACGAAATGAAGCAGAACGCTCTCATAAGGCAAAACACATGGCCGAGCATTTGCGTAGCAAGCTCGATCAGCGCGAGTCTGAAAAAGAAGTTGATGAGTATGCGCTCAACATTGGCCGTGGTCCTAAACTAGCCAAAGCAAAACTGCATGTTGTTAAAAACAAAACCATCCTTGAAGGTGAAGAAGATATCTTTGTGTTCAAGGCTCCATCTGAGCGCCCACCCAGCAGAGAGGAAGCAGAAGAATTACTAAAGAGTGCAGAGAAGCAATTTGCTGAACAATCACGCAATGAGTTGCCTTCTTTTGACATTGAGTATGCAGATGACGATGAGCCAGCATCAGAATTTATGGTTGAGCAGGAATCCGAGTTCAGCGACTCTATTCTCGTCGAACTCGATAACATTACTGCTAATTCAGCACCTGCACCACGTGCGCAGCAGTTTGACGATGATTTTACACCTGCTGGCAACAGCAATGCAGCGGCACCCGGCAAGACAAAGCGCAACTCACTGATCGCATTGGCAGCCAGTGTAGTGGTTATGATTTCGATTAGTATCGTTGCTATCACCAGACCAACATATGATGGCGATAATTTAGCTGAAGCCGACAACGATGCCCAACCAACTCGAGGTCTTGCTGCGATTCGCACCCGCACCGGCAACCATAAGACGATTCTTGAAGAACGTATGAAGTCAGAAGCTGAAGAAGAGTTTAATCAAATGCTTTCTGATTGGCGTACTAATAAGAAAAAATAGACTAAGAATAGATAGTCAAAAATATCTAAATCACTAACGTAGTTTTATAATCGCCGCCCCGCCCTGGCCAGCTTGTACATATTGAAAAATGACAGCCTTTAGTGGGCAACCTTTTTCATCCGTCACCACAACTGTCCAACGCCCAAGCATGTTGTTATCTATTTTATGCTTTGAGTAAACACGCCAGCGAGCACCTTTTACTTGAAACTTTTTTTCGGTCACGACACGGCCTTCGTACTCCCAACGATGGGTCACGGTCTGCCCTTGCAAATGCCTTAAGTCACTAAAGAAGTACAACTGATTAGTGCTGTTTTCAAGAATAAGAACACGATCCGTTGGCTCGCGGTTATCAATGGTTGTGGTAAACATAGCGCGCGCCACTTTACCTGAACCTGGATCGCACAAGTCATCAACCGCATAGGAAACCGGTGTCCCGAATAGCATCGCAATCATCAACACAGGTATGAATCTAGATAAGAAACGCGTATTTTTACTTTTGAACATGTTCACCTACTGAATAATTCCTGACTTATAACTCTAACTGCCTTTGTTGTAGTGTACTAACGCTTTGTGTCTTGCCTGGATGAATTCTGAATGGCTCAAGTATAACAGGTCCGCCACCTTTCTTATCAAATGCTCTTCATATTTGTCTTTATGATCATCCGCAAAAGCGATACACCACATCGCAAACACAAGCTTACGTTTTAGTTCCTGATCATGCTGCTCGTTAATAATACTCGTCATCTCATGCAATGAGACCAGATCTTCATGACGCTGCCGAGCCTCATCAATCAATATTTCAGTTTGTCCCTTCTCCACTTCAAATAATGTTTCCAGTACTTTTATGATCTGTGCTATCTCCTCATCTTGCACTTCATGATCGGCCATCATCACTTCAACTAGTAAAACAGCCGCAGCCAGATGAATCTGCTCTTCAACTGTTTTTGAGTCAGAGGCAGTCTCATTACTGAATACCATCAATTTTTTAATATGGTGCAACATCGTTATTACTTAGCACTAACCAAGAGGCGCCAACGGCAATGCACCCAGATACCACGCAGCATAAACTACCGCTAGCAATCCCAGCAACAAACCAATCGCTAGTCGTTTCTTATCACCAGGACGGTATAGAACTGCCTGTTTCATATTTTCAGCGACTGTTGCCTGAGCAGATAAAGAATCCCATGCTTGCTTTATCCCGGGGTTAATCTCTTGAACTGCATGTTCATTCCCCATGTCTTTGAGTTCCTGATAAGAGCGCACGCTTTCTGGTTTGCCTTTAGGAAAACGACAACCCTTTGCAAACACCACCATCCCATTAATCGGCTGCTTGGGTACCACAGCACTCAAGGCTTGCAAATCATGTTCCTGCTGATGCAAAGGATTCGAAAATTTGTAACTGCGTTGACCAACCACCTGGGTCCACAAATCAATCTGCTCAGCAGCAAAGATGTTACCGCGAAAAGGTTTAATCGTAACGAGCAAGAGCTCAGATGGTCTGAGCAGCAATTGTTCAACGTATATCACATCGCCCAGGCCATCGGGGATGTATACGTTCCTTAGCGACGCTTTTCCTAGTCGGTTAACTAAAGAGTGTAATCGCCAATGGACTAATAACTGTTGTACAGGTGACCAGCTCAAGTAGAGTGAAAACCCGATGAGTACTGCCAATATCAAGCCGGGAATAACCGGGTGTTGTTCAGCAAAAAATTCGTTTATTAATTCCATGAGTTATTCAGTATTTACTAACATTGAAATCTACGCGACCTCTAACAAAAAGTCACAAACTTGTTCACATCTTATCCTATTTGGGGCTCTCACCATGCTATCCGTATATACAACCATGCTAGAATCGCAATAATGGATCAAGTCGCAATTGATAAAAAGATCGAGCAGGCCGAGAGTATCGTCAATACTTATGGTGCTCTGCTCAATAATTTGAAGCACGTCAACACAGCTTTATCCGTTTCGCTATTACCCGATAAAAAGGATGTCATTAAACAGGCTATTCAGACCTTGCTTTGGGAATTGGAAGGACTCGACGACATTACCCGTAATAGTCTGGTGCAAGGCTACGTCTTTCTAGAACAGTTCCTACCTGAGGATCAGGTAGAAATCCTCGCTCGCGGCCAGGCCGCTATCCAGTCTGCAGACCCTGAGCATGAAGACTGGGCCTACGCTGACCAGGCCAACAACATTGTGACTAATATAAAAGTCGCTATGGAAAACGCCTTGCAGGAAATGAGTATTTATTTACCGCCGAAAAACCACTAATACCTTGTCGTTAAAAACCTGCTAACGATATATCAGGGCATGAATCATGCTCTCTACCACCACTCTGAATATGACATAGCCGAAGATAGCGGCACCATCACTATAATGATGTCCATCACGATGGGCAAAGCACTCTTCCCGCGCATGCGAATTGAAAGGTAACGATTCACAGTCTGTAGTGTATTGACTATGCCCGGAGCCATACTCATCGACATTGGAATGTGGATGGTGGGCACAACCTGCCAACATCCCCACCAAAGCAAGGCTGGCAAACTGCTTCAAAAGAGTGTGCATCATTTTCTTAGAATAAGCACACTGAGCTGAATCGTAGCTGAACGCCACTATTGAAACTTACGGTGAAACTTAGAGCGAAACTTATTTGAGTTTGTTCTGGGTCTTGATAGCTTTAATCAGATTTGGAATAACATCAAAATCAACGGCAAAAATACGGACCGGGTCGCGCTTACCCTTTACCCTAATTTTCTGCTCCTGATCTTTCCAATACTTCTCTGGAAAATGGCGATAGGCCGATTCACTCAAGACGATATCCTTACCTAGCATCTTGGTGGCACTCTCCAGGCGGAAAGCGACATTCACGGCATCACCTAGTGCCGAGTTATTTGCCCGGTTACTGACAGAAGCGGCTCCAGTGTTGATGCCGACGCCTATATGCAAATCCTCGGTAATCTCGGCAAAGTTTTTATTGAGGTTCTCGGTTACCTCGCTAATCCCTTCAGAGGCCTTAAGCGCATTAATAATAGTAACTATCTCATCATTGTCTGCTTCCCAACGTGCAAACACACAATCACCAATAAACTTATCAACGATACCGTCGTTCTTGATAATGACGTCGCTTACTTCATTAAACCAGGTATTCATCAGGCGGGTAAGACTGCGAATAGGAATCTGTTCGGAAAGGGAGGTAAAGCCACGAATGTCTGCCACCACAATCGTTATTTTTTTTATTTCTGGGGTGTCGTGGACGATCGTGTCTTCGAGTACAACGGACTCTTCTTCTTCCTGCTCTTCCCTGGCTTCTTGCTCAAATAAAAAGTCGATACCGCCAATCGTGATCTTGTCACCGTGTTTTAGCAGCTTGGGCATGCTGACACGTTGCTGATTGACGTAACTACCGTTGGAGCTACCACCATCGATCAGGTAATAATCCCCGGAACCGATGCGTCGAATCATAGAGTGGTTGCGTGAGACCATCAGGTCGCCGAGCACGATATCGCTACTCTTGTCGCGGCCGATTGTTAATACCGATTTGCACGGTATCGTCTTACTGAAGTCTTCCATTGTGTAGCTTAGTGAGGCTGACACATTGCGCACCTAATCTTTGAATTTCTGACTAACAATAGTATCCCACTGAGTATCTATTCATAGCGTTTACACGACAGATTGCTGAACTACCCAGATAACTGGTTTTTGCCGAAAATAGGCATTACTAATATAGCAGTAATATCAGGCACATTCTCCAATACACTGCTTATTGACTGAACTCGCATTCATAGGCCGTAAAAGCTGTACCGTTTTCGCGGCCCTCATGCCTGACAGAATCACATCGTAATCCTTTGACTCCGGATCGGCAGGGTCTCGCTCAAAATCGACTGGCTCACCGTACTGATCCTTCACATAAGCCTCGATGATCTCGTCATTCTTGGAATCCGTCGAGAACTCTGTCACGGTCTTGGCAATGCTAAATAGCCAGGCCTGGGCAAAGACATTGCCCTGACGTCTTTGCTCAGCCTTATCCTTTATCCCAAGCTCATCCATATATTGGCGCCTACTGCGGCGCAGCTGCCTGAATAGCACGGTAAAGGTGTAAGCGGCCACCGTAGCGCTGTAATCCACTCCCATAAACCGGAATACCGGGCGTTGCTCTTCCCGGCGGGAAATATAGGCACGGCACTCAAACGACTGTGCGATCAGCTCTGAGAGCGCGACAGCCCAATATGGTGGATTGTAGTAACCGCCACTGTTAGCCGTGGCCTCGCGGATGTCCTGGGACTGGACGTCCTGCTCAGAAATGTTGTACTTACGCATCATCGCCTGGGCCTGGCGCAAGGCAGATGCGGCCTCATTTGGATTACCCGATTCTGATAATCTGAGGCATTTGTGGATTTTGTCTATTATTTTTTGTTTATCCATTTTCAATTCCATTTTCTCTGGCGAAGACCGAAATCCACTGAATTGATCGAATATTGTCCAGCCGGCTCAATTCTCATACCAGAATTTTATATAAGTATACACGCCAAGTTCATGTAATTACTATATTTTATCTAAAATATCAGAGCATTGATGCCCTACAACTTTATATTTAACTATAGTGAACCTATATCTCTTATGTGAACTTTTCCTAATCACTTAAATTGATTAGCCTACTCAGATAATACAAAGCGCCTGTAACCCAGCACAGATTGGCTATACAGCGCGCAGGGTGGAGAACGACGTGAGCAGTACAGACACTTTAGCAACAGCGACCGCTGTAGAACATGACCAGATCTGCAAAATGGCAGATGCGGTGGTGGTGCCGTCTGCCCTCGAAAAAACGCGCCGCGACGAGCTATTTGCCCGTGCCAAGCAGCTGCTTAAGGAAAAAAACGCGGTTTTGGTGGCACACTACTATACCGACGCCGACCTACAGCGCCTCGCAGACGAAACGGGCGGTTATGTCTCCGATTCCCTCGATATGGCGCGCTTTGGCCACGAACACCCCGCTTCCACCCTGGTGGTCGCTGGCGTCCGTTTTATGGGCGAAACAGCCAAGATTCTCAATCCGGAAAAGCGCATTTTGATGCCCACCCTGGAGGCCGAGTGTTCGCTGGATCTTAGCTGCCCTATTGAGGCCTTTAGCGAATTCTGTGATGCCCACCCCGAGCGAACCGTGGTGGTCTATGCCAACACCAGTGCCGCAGTGAAGGCTCGCGCCGACTGGGTTGTCACATCAAGCATTGCCACCGAAGTGATCGCTCACCTGCATGCCCAAGGCAAATCCATTATCTGGGCGCCTGATAAATACCTGGGTAGTTATGTGCAATCCGTGACCGGTGCAGACATGCTCATGTGGCAAGGTAGCTGTGTAGTACACGAGCGATTCAAGGCCCATGCCCTGGCCAGCCTCAAGCAAAAGCACCCAGAAGCGGCGGTATTGGTGCACCCAGAATCGCCTGCTGATGTCGTTGAGCTAGCCGATGTCGTCGGCTCTACCACTGCCCTGATCAAGGCGGCTCAGCAAATGGACAACCCTGCCTTCATCGTCGCGACTGACAATGGAATCTTCTATAAAATGCAGCAGGCCGCTCCAGACAAGACCTTTTATGAAGCCCCTAATGCCGGGATTGGTGCCAATTGCGAAAGCTGCGCCCACTGCCCCTGGATGGCCATTAACACCTTGGAGAATCTCATCTCTACTCTCGAAACTGGCGACAACGAAGTGCATGTGGATCCAGAGACAGGCAAACAGGCCATGGTGGCTCTGCAACGTATGCTGGATTTTTCAGCCGCTACACGCAACAAACCCGTAAAAAACTAAACGAGAAAAGCTAACTGGGTCACAGCTCGCCATTTCCTGAAGATCTACATCACAAACTTGTAACAAGCTGCTTTAGCTTAACCACAGTTTGGTCGCCAACCTTAATAATATTGCTATCCATGGATAA
>Ga0316205_10001332_pt1 | contig 32484 bp, 32 predicted proteins | sample 3monthpyrite_MG_FD_204941 | JGI IMG/M metagenome (GOLD analysis project Ga0316205, IMG submission 204941) | Microbial mat bacterial communities from mineral coupon in-situ incubated in ocean water Damariscotta River, Maine, United States -... | ecosystem: Environmental > Aquatic > Marine >...
ATATGGCAATAACATCTTCAGGAGTTGGTTCAGGTCTCGATGTAGAAGGCATCGTTACTCAACTTTTGGCGTTTGAACGACGGCCATTAAATCGCCTTGAAGCGAAGAAAAATGATTACCAGGCGCAATTGAGCTCATACGGGCAATTAAATAGCGCCATATCAACCTTTCAGACAGCGATGGGTGATCTCGATAGCCTGTCTGATTTCAGATTATTTTCCGCCATTTCGGCAGATGAAACAGCCTTTACTGCTACGGCATCAAGCCAGGCTGCGACCGGCACGTACAATGTACAAGTTGACCGTCTTGCTGAAGCGCACAAAATAAGCTCCAAAGTTTATGCTGATACTGATACCACGGCTGTGGGCGGGGCAGATCTAACCCTGACCATAGGTGCAGATTCTTTTACTATTGCAGGTGCAGGTTCCTTAACATTGGAAGGATTGCGGGATGCAGTCAATGATGCAGCTGATAATGTAGGCGTTACTGCCAGTATTGTCTCGGAAGATGCTACTAACAATTACCTGGTATTCACCTCAAATAACACGGGTACCGATAGTGCCATTACCTTGTCAGGTACTGCAGCCGACGCTGGAAATATTAATCCTACAGAAATTAATATCGCTGCTGAGCTGGATGCACAGATTATTGTCGATAATACATTTACCATCAACCGCAGCTCAAATACTATCTCGGATGCAATCAGCGGTGTCACACTGGAGCTTAAAAACACAACAACAGGTAATGTGAACCTTAAGCTTGAAAGAGATCAGGAAGGGGTTATCGAAAAAGTACAGGAATTTGTTGATACATTTAATGATCTAAAAGATACCATCAATGGTTTACGTGCAGGTGGCTTGAGTGGAGATAGTGCTCTGCTCAGTATCGAAAACAATTTACGTAATGTTTTCAATACACCACCGGTTGGTTTGACAACAAGCAAAAACTATTTGGTTGAGGTAGGCGTTGCTTTTGATAAAAATGGCAAGCTAACATTGGATGCAACCGATTTGGAATCGGCTATTAATACTGACTTTGATGGTTTGGCAGAGCTTTTTTCTGATGATGATCAAGGCTATGCTTTTCGCCTAGAAGGAGCTGCAGCCACGATTCTTCAGGAAAATGGCTTGATCGATGCCAGAGAAGATGGAATTAACAGATCAATAGATTCAACGGATTCAAGAATTGATAGAGAAGGCTTCAGGCTGGAATTGGTTGAGAAACGATTGAGAGCGCAATTCACTGCATTGGATGCATTGGTAGGTACCTTATCCAGCACGGGTAATTTCCTGCAATCGCAGCTTTCATCGTTAGCAAATTTAAATAAATAATAATGGATTTTTCACTACAGAAAAATTGTTATTGTGTCGATAAAACTGGTAATAAAAATTAACTACAGCGTATATTAACAAATGTCGCAAAAGCAAAACAAAGGTGCATCAATGAATCACGCAAATATCCAGACAGTGCTCAATGAATACAAGCAGGTAGGTGTACAAAATAACATCTCTGATGCGTCTCCTCATCGGTTAGTACAAATGTTGATGGAGGGAGCTCTCGATCGCATCAGTACCGCAAAAGGTCATATGCAGCGAGACCGCTTTGCTGAAAAAGGTCGGTTTATCAGTTCGGCCATATCCATTGTAGATGGTTTGAGAAGTAGCCTGGATTTTGAAAAAGGTGGAGACATCGCACAAAACCTTGATGCTTTGTATGACTACATGAACAGACGATTACTGGAAGCCAACGTTAATAATAATGCGGAATATCTCGATGAAGTTCATGGATTAATGACAGAGATAAAAATGGGTTGGGATGCCATCTCAGGCGAAGCCAGTAAGCTATAATCTTACAGCTGATAGAGCATGATGATGAATAGACAAGAAGCATGGATAGAGATTGCAGACATGACTCAGCAAATGCTTGTGCATGCCCGGTCAGGTGAATGGAACACAGTCATCTCCCTGGAGACTGACAGACAATCTAAAATGCAATGTTATTTTTCTTCAACACCTCAGTTAGAAGAAGCGGAATGGATCGCCGAAGGCATCATGAATGTTATGACTATCGACAAGGAAATTATGTCATTGGGTAAAACGGGTATCAATAAACTCGGCCAAAGTCTTGCGCACATCCAACGAGGCAAAAAGGCCAAATTTGCCTATCAAAAATTGGCATAATCAATTTACGCAAAGTATCTGGAAAATGTGTCATGGATGAAAGCGCTATCAAGCACACCTCTCAACTCGCCATCGAATGGTATCAAATTGAAAGCCTACCTGATAAAGAAAAACATAAGCTTCTGCATGACAATAACCATGAATGTTTAAAGCAAGCTTTGCTGCTTGAAGAGCTCTCCCATACATCGATAGATGATCATACACTGGACTCGAAAGAGGCAGTAAAACTGGATAAAAAACTGGATTTGTTATTAGGATTATTAGCTTCCGTCATTCAAAAACAACAGCAGTCAACCCAAACAACTCAGGTTACCCTGGGTAGTCATACTCTTCAGTGGCACCAGGACGAGGCCAGTGGCATCATGCAAGCAGATTTGCTTCAAGTACAGCTCTATATCCATCCTATGTCTGTCATCCCTCTAAAGCTTTATGGTCAAATCAGTGATATATCATCGGGCATGGTAACGTTTGATATTAGTAATCTGCTGGCAGCTCATCAAGATATGCTGGAGAAATATATCTTTCTCAATCACCGTCGAGCAATTGCTGCTGAAAGAAAACCACAGGCAGTCTCTCACTGATTCTTAGTTACAGAATCATCTGAGCCGTTTTACTTACGCTATAGATACAGTCGGCCACTGACGCACAATCCTGACCTGCTTCCTTCTCTGATAGATCATAATTCCTATGTATTATAAAAGCTTGCTGTCGCATGCTCTTCTGACACCTAATTAACGACAAAATTTTGACATAGGGAGCGAGTAGTGTTTTACTTGAAATATAAGTGAGTAAACATTAATCAATAAAGACAATAACTTAATTGTTGATACAAGCCAATGATGTCAACAATGGTGAGAATGAGAAATGCAGAATAATAAAATACTGGTGATTGATAACGAAAAAGCCAGAGGTGAGCAACTAAAGGAAATCCTCAGCTTTATCGATTACGAAGTCGATCTTACTGATGGCGATCACTTTGACGCATCGACCTTGTCTAAGTCTGGTCTTTATCATGCTTTGATTTTGGGAGCATTTTCATCAGAAGCGTCAAGAAACGAGACCATTAGTCTAATCAATAAAACCGATGCTAATCTGCCCAAGTTCATTATTACAGAAGGTGACGGCGAGATGCCTGCCAAAAATGATGACCTCGGCATTATTGGTGTTATCAAGTTCCCCTTTAAACACGCCAATATTAACAGCGCGTTACATAATGCCCAGGTGTTCAGAGAGAGCAAGGAAAAGTCAGCCTCTAAACGACCGGTCGAATTATTTCGCAGCCTGGTTGGCAGTAGCCGTAAAGTACAAGAAATTCGAAAATTAGTGGAGCAGGTGGCAGAATCTGAAGCGACTGTACTCATACTGGGCGAATCGGGTACGGGAAAAGAAGTTGTCGCAAGAAATATTCACTATTACTCAAATCGCCGGGATAAACCTTTTGTACCCATTAACTGCGGAGCTATCCCTCCAGATCTGCTAGAGAGTGAATTATTTGGTCATGAAAAAGGTGCTTTTACCGGGGCCATTAGTGCCAGACAAGGGCGTTTTGAAATGGCAGAAGGAGGCACACTGTTTCTCGATGAAATTGGTGATATGCCCTTGCCCATGCAAGTGAAATTATTACGCGTATTACAGGAGCGAGTAATAGAAAGGGTAGGTAGCAGTAAGAGTATCAAAATCGACGTTCGCGTGGTCGCGGCAACTCACCGCAATCTCGAAAATCAAATATCGGAAGGTAAATTCCGCGAAGACTTGTTTTACCGACTCAGCGTTTTTCCGATAGAAATGCCACCTTTGCGCGAGCGGGTAGAAGACATACCCTTGTTAATCAATGAATTGATATCGCGCATTGAACATGAAAAACGGGGTTCCGTACGCCTGACGCCCGCAACGGTCATGGCACTGTGTCAGGTTAAATGGGCTGGAAATGTACGCGAACTCGCTAATCTTATTGAACGCCTGGCTATCTTATTTCCATTTGGTTTGGTCGATGTGCATGAATTGCCCGAAAAATATCGGCCTGAGAATGGCGGAGCAGCGCCGGCCGTTTACGCAGACACTCAGCCTGCGGCTAGCGAAATTAGTGAAGTGATGGCTTCGGATGCTCGTTTGCCCAGAGATGGTATTGATTTAAAAGAGCATTTGAACAACATGGAAGTTAGCTTGATACGTCAGGCATTGGATGAAGCCGATGGTGTGGTAGCGCATGCCGCCAAATTATTGAACATGCGTAGGACAACATTGGTTGAGAAACTACGTAAATACGGCCTTAACAGAAATATTGAAGCGTCGTAAAATTGACTCCCCCTAACAACAGGTATTGTATCTTGTTGTAAAATAAGAATTTCCATTTTAGGCATAGATCTTGCTCCTAAGCTTGTAAAGTTAAATCGAACAAGCGAGGGCGACCATGTCGCAACACAATATAGAACAGGCCAACAATTTGCAGCAGGCATTTTCTGCCTTCAATCGCATGTCTGTTCAATTGGAATCTTCCTACCGCGATCTTGAAAATAAAGTTAATGATCTGAAAGAAGAATTATCTGCTGCTCGTAGTGAACGCTTGAAGCAGTTAGCGGAGAAGGAACGTTTGGCAGATCGTCTTGAGCGATTGCTAGAGTTGCTGCCCGGAGGTGTCTTGGTACTGGATGCTGATGGCACTATCACTAAAACCAACCCCATGGCAGAAGACTTGTTACAACAAAAGTTACCCGGTTGTAACTGGTCACAGATAATGTCCAGGCATTTTGAGCAAGGCATGAATGAGTTCGGTGAAGTCACGCTTAAGAATGGCAAGCATGTCACATTGTCCAGACGCGCCCTTGATACCGAACCGGGTCAGATCGTACTGCTGATGGATATCAGTGATCAGCATGAACTGAAAACTATACTCAATAGGCAGGACCGTCTGGCGGCAATGGGCGAAATGGCAGCCAGCCTGGCCCATCAAATCAGAACACCGCTCGCGACTGCCTTGTTGTACGCCTCTAATTTGCAGCAAATTTCACTCAAACCCGATGATCGCGAAAGAATGTCAGTGAAAGTGGTTGACCGTCTCAAACACCTTGAACACATGGTTAATGACATGTTGCGTTTTACTCGAGGCAGTTCGTTCGTTGCTGAAACGATTGATCTGAGTGAATTATTTGAAGAATTCAGAACTATCATAGAACCACAAATTGACCAGGTAGCAGGCAGTCTGACATTACCTGCGCATATCCATACTTTGCAACTGCGTGGTGACCGCGATGCTTTACTGGGTGTGTTTCTTAACCTTGCGAATAATTCTATACAAGCAACTGGAAAAAATGTCGCCATCCATATTGAGGTTAATACAATCAGTGATGAACAGGTGGTCCTCATTATCAGAGATAATGGCCCAGGAATACCTTCAGACATTGCAGAAAAAATATTTACGCCTTTTTATACCACACGAACAGAAGGAACCGGCCTCGGTCTTGCCGTCGCTCAAGCCACGATGCGTGCTCATCACGGTGGTATTAAGTATCTGCATCAACCCGAGGGTGCGGCTTTTGAAATAACCATGTCATTAGCAGATAACGATAACATGTTACCAAGCGGTATCAGTAACATGGAAGATGATTATCGGTCTGTCAATATAACGCAATCTTGAAAGAGGTTAACAGAGTATGTCTTTAGGTTCAGTATTAGTAGTAGAAGATGATCCTTCATTGCGGGAAGCTTTGTGTGACACCTTGCAGCTGGCAGGCTATCCCGTTATATCAGCCACTGATGGTAATGCAGCATTATCATTATTAGATCACGAAGAGGTTAGTGTTGTCGTCAGCGATGTTCAGATGAAACCCATGGATGGTTTTAGTTTACTGAAACAACTTAAATCCAGTCGTCCCGATTTACCCGTTGTATTAATGACGGCTTACGGTACTATCCAAAAAGCTGTACAGGCTATCAGGGAAGGCGCTTCTGACTATCTGGTTAAACCTTTCGATTCTGATTCATTATTGAACCTGGTAAAACGATACGCACTTGATGATGAAGAAGATGAATATTCATTTTTAGTAGCAGAAGATAGTAAAACACGACGTTTGGTCGATTTATCGAAACGCGTTGCCAGTAGTGATGCGACCGTTATGATTACCGGCGAAAGCGGTTGTGGTAAAGAAGTGTTTGCACAATATATTCATCAGCAGTCTTCACGTGTCAACGGTCCTTTTATCGCCATTAACTGTGCTGCGATACCGGAAAACATGCTTGAAGCTATGATATTCGGTTATGAAAAAGGTGCCTTTACGGGAGCCTATAGCGCGATGCCTGGAAAATTTGAACAAGCAAACAAAGGTACTATTTTACTGGATGAGATATCTGAAATGAGTCTTCCATTACAGGCAAAATTGTTACGCGTATTGCAGGAAAGAGAAGTTGAACGACTAGGCGGAAAAAAAATAATACCCCTCGATGTACGCGTGCTTGCCACTTCCAACAGAAACTTGCGTGATGAAGTTGCAGATGGTCGCTTTCGTGAAGATCTCTTTTATCGATTGAATGTATTTCCATTGCATTTGCCCCCACTCTGTTCACGTAAAGACGACATACTGCCAATCGCAGAAAAATTATTACTTCGTTGGGCCAAAAATAGACAGCCACGGCCTGTATTCTCAGAACAGGCGTGTGAGAAATTATTGAGTTATGAATGGCCTGGTAATGTTAGAGAACTGGACAATGTTATTCAACGAGCGCTGATACTGATGTCTGGTGACATCATTGATGACAGTGACATTTGTTTTGAGGCGGATCAAGCCAGTCAAACTACTGAAGAATCGTTAACCGTTGCTTCCAATGATGACGCGGATATTGATGAGTCATTAAAACTGGGTGAAGACCTGAAAACACGTGAGCAACGATTAATTGTTGATGTTCTCAAATCGGTAAAGGGTAGCAGGAAGGATGCAGCAGAAAAACTGGGTATCAGTCCGCGAACATTGCGATACAAGATTGCCCGATTACGTGATCAGGGTATCGAGATACCAGCTTAGGTTGCAGGCGTTATTAATTGGTGCGAAAGATGCATATAAATAATGATAGACAAGTAAAAAAAGCAAACAAAATTGAAAAAGTTGTTTGGGAGGATGTATGAGCGAAATAGATATTTCTAATGTAATCAATCAAATGCGTACGATGGCTGCAAAAGCCCAGGCAGTACCGGTTGATGAAACCAATGCAGCGAAGGGTGCTGATTTTTCCAGTATTTTAAAACAATCGGTCGATACGGTTAATGCGACGCAAAAAAATGCCGGTAAATTGACTGAGGCCTTCCAGTCGGGTGATCCAAATACTGATTTATCCGAAGTGATGGTAGCCCTACAAAAAGCAAGCGTTTCATTTGAAGCGATGAAGCAAGTCAGGGGCAAACTGGTCGATGCCTATAAAGAAATCATGCGTATGCAGATCTAAGGAACATTGAATAAAGCATTACATTCTCGTTGATTAATCGTTTGGAAAAAAATTATGGCAGTCATAAAAGCAGAAACAGCGCAAGGATTTACAGGATTACCCGTCCTGCGTCAATTAGGTTTGATGATTGGCTTGGCAGCCAGTGTTGCACTAGGTTTTGCCGTTGTAATATGGTCACAGGAACCCAGCTATACCTTACTGTACGGTAATTTATCTGGGACGGATACCAGTCAGGTACTGGATGCATTGCAGAAATCCAATATTCCCTATCAGGTAGATGAAAGTAGTGGCGCTATTATGGTCGCTTCTGAAAAAATTCATGATGCTCGTCTTAAACTTGCCTCGGAAGGATTACCGAAAGGTAACGGCATGGGGTTTGAGTTATTTGATAAAGAACAGGAACTGGGTACGAGCAAATTCATTGAGCAGGCGCGTTATCAACATGCGATAGAAATTGAATTATCCAGGTCCATCATGACCATGCGAGGCGTAAAGAGTGCCCGCATACATCTTGCTGTCCCTAAACGTTCAGTTTTTGTACGCAAGAAAGAAAAACCGACAGCATCTGTTGTTCTCGACCTGTATACCGGTCATGGCTTGTCTGATGGACAGATAGCCTCTATTGCACACATGGTTTCTTCCAGTGTGCCGGGTCTGCTCCCAGAAAATGTAACCGTAGTTGATCAGAGTGGGAACCTGCTTTCAAGGGTTAGCAAAGACGATATGATGTCAGCGACATCCGGTCAATTTGAATTCACGCGAAAACTTGAAGATAACTATAAAAGGCGCATAGAAAATTTAATATCACCCATCGTTGGGCCTGGACGGGTGCGTGCGCAAGTTGTAGCAGACATGGACTTCACCATGACTGAAAAGACACGCGAAAGCTATAACCCGGATATGCCAGCATTACGTAGTGAACAACTAGTGACAGAATCGAGTGGTGGTTCATCGGGTTCAGGTATAGGTGTACCCGGGGCGCTTTCAAACCAGCCCCCTGCTGGTGGAACAACCCAACAAGAAGCGGGTCAGAACAATACGAATGCGGCTAACACAAATACCAGTAGTAATAGTAGAACGACCCGTAATTATGAACTTGATAAAACCATCAGTCATACCCGCTCATCGGTTGGCTCTATTCGTAAACTGTCTGTAGCTGTATTGGTGGATGATCTGCAAAAAGTAGATGAGGCCGGTAAAATGACACGTTCTCCTCTCAATGATGCAGCGATTACGCGACTACAAACACTGGTGAAGGAAGCGGTAGGGTATGACAGCGTTCGTGGTGATAGTGTGAACGTGATCAATGCTTCATTCTATGTACCTGAAAAGCAGGAAGAGTTACCCGAGCAAGGTATGCTTGAAAAGCCATGGGTTCAAAACGTCATCAAGCAAGCATTGGGTGGCTTGGTGGTTCTTATCTTGATCTTCGGTGTATTAAGACCTGTGCTGCGTAGTTTGACTGATAAAGGGACTGCTGATACGCAACTAAGGTTAGCTGAGGCAGGAGGTGGTGGCGCAACTGGGGAATTAGGGGATGATACCGTGCAAATTTCTGCAGGTGGTAATGTCCCTCAACTAGGGTCACCTGACCAAATGGACGACAAGTTACAAGTGGCGAAAAGCATAGTCACACAAGACCCAGGGCAAGTAGCCCAGGTTGTAAAAACTTGGGTGGCAAGTGATGGCTGATAATAGTGGGAGCTCACCAGGAGCAGAACGTGCCGCTATCCTGCTGATGAGTTTGGGTGAGCATGAAGCCGCCGAAGTACTGAAGTTAATGGGGCCAAAGGAAGTCCAGAAAATTGGACAGATCATGGCGACATTATCAAACGTTAGTAAACAACAGGTCAGCGAGGTGCTGGATGAGTTTATGACGGTTGTTGGTGAGCAGACAGCACTGGGTATAGGTAGTGAAGATTACATAAAAAATATGCTGATTGAGGCTTTGGGTGAAGACAAAGCTTCAGGCATGATTGATCGAGTATTGTTAGGACAAAGTTCCAAAGGGCTTGAAGCCCTGAAATGGATGGACCCTCGTGCTGTTGCAGAAATCATTCGTCTTGAACACCCGCAAATTATTGCCATTGTATTGGCCTATCTTGATTCCGATCAGGCATCAGAGATTTTGGGTGTTTTACCTGAGAAAACGCAATCGGATATTCTTATGCGTATCGCGCAACTGGATGGCATTCAGCCGCAGGCGCTGAGAGAACTTGATGAGATTATGGAAAAACAATTCTCTGGCTCAAGCAATCTTAAATCATCATCAGTGGGTGGCATCAAATCAGCTGCAAATATTCTGAACTTTATGGATAGCAGCGTTGAATCCGTCATTATGGATGGAATACGAGAGACTGATGGCGATCTGGGCGACCAGATACAGGATTTAATGTTTGTCTTTGATAATCTTGCCGATGTGGACAACACCGGTATCCAGGCATTGTTAAGAGAAGTATCTACTGAATCTCTGGTATTTGCCCTTAAAGGAGCAGATGAAGCAGTTAAAGAGAAAATTTTCACTAATATGTCCAAACGTGCTGCTGAAATGCTACGCGATGACCTTGAGTCCAGAGGCCCTGTTAAATTGAGCGAGGTTGAAGGAGCTCAAAAAGAAATTCTTACTGTTGCCAGAAGATTGGCAGACAGTGGTGATATCGTTCTAGGCGGAAAGGGCACAGAGCAGTATGTCTAAAATAATTGGAAAAGATCAATCCAACGATTGCGAGTCCTGGATATTACCCTCTATTGGTGATGCCAATAGCAGTAGCAACAGTAGTATCCTGACTGCCAGTCAAATTGAGAAATTACAAAAGCAGGCTTATGAAGAAGCCTATGCGGAAGGACACAGGCAAGGCCTGGAACAAGGCCTGGCTGCTGCGACTGAACAAACACAAGCTCGCATTACAGTATTTGATGGCTTGATGAGTTCTTTGGCCAAACCTTTTACTGATCTGGATACCAAGGTCGATGAAGAGCTGGTTATATTGGTCAAATCGTTGGTTAAACAGATGGTACGCAGAGAACTTAAAACTGACCCCGGACAAGTAATGGCTGTGATTCGGGAAGCAATTGAATCATTACCCGTCGCATCCAGGCATTTACAATTACGCCTGCACCCTGAGGACGCAGCTCTAGTGCACGAATTTTACAAATTGGGTGAAGATGATAATGCATGGGATGTAGTTGAAGACCCTCTGATCAGTCGTGGTGGATGTAAGGTCATTACAGATGTCACGCAAGTTGATGCTACTCTCGAGACCCGCTTGAGCCAATTGTTTGCGAATGTCTTTGGTGAAAGACAACAGGATGTTGAGGACTGATCATGGAAACTATTGATTCACCAGATTCCATACCACAGATAAATCACTCCGATAGATGGACTGACAAGATAAAATCTTATGAAGCTAAAATTAATGCCAAACCTTTACATGTAGTACAAGGAAAACTCACGCGAATGGTTGGCTTAACCCTGGAAGCTGTAGGCTGCCAGGCAGCCATTGGTGCACGATGTATTGTTACGGGGCCAAACAATAACGATATAGAAGCTGAGGTGGTTGGCTTTGCCGGAGAAAAATTATATTTAATGCCAACTGGAGATATTCAGGGACTGACACCTAATGCCAAGGTCGTACCGGTTGATAATGTGTCTTATGCACCGGTGGGAAAACAATTACTGGGGCGAGTGATTGACGGTGCAGGTAAACCGCTCGATGGAAAAGGTGCGCTCAAAACCGAACAAACTTCACCTTTAACAGGCAGGCAAATTAACCCGCTTCAACGTAGTCCTATCAAGGAGCCACTTGATGTTGGGGTACGTGCCATTAACGCCTTATTAACAGTGGGTCGTGGTCAGCGCATGGGGTTATTTGCAGGGAGTGGTGTGGGAAAAAGTGTGTTGTTGGGTATGATGACCCGCTATACCACCGCTGACGTTATCGTCGTAGGTATGATCGGTGAACGTGGCCGTGAAGTAAAAGAATTTGTAGAAAATATACTCGGTGAAGAAGGCATGGCGCGAGCGGTTGTCATTGCCACTCCGGCAGATAATCCTCCACTGATGCGATTGCACGGCGCGATGATGGCTACCAGTATCGCCGAGTACTTTCGTGACCAAGGTAAACAAGTACTATTATTAATGGACTCTTTAACGCGTTATGCACAGGCACAACGTGAAATAGCGTTGGCCATTGGTGAACCTCCAGCCACCAAGGGTTATCCACCTTCTGTTTTTGCACGCATACCTCAGTTGGTTGAACGTGCGGGTAACGGAGATAAAGGTGGTGGTTCAATTACAGCGTTTTATACCGTATTAGTAGAAGGTGATGATCATAACGATCCGATAGCGGATGCTGCCCGAGCAATACTTGATGGCCATATCGTATTGTCACGTGATTTGGCAGAGGCAGGACATTATCCAGCCATTGATATAGAAGCATCTATCAGTCGAGCCATGAATGACATAACCGATGTTGATCATCAAAATATTGCGCGTCGTTTCAAGAAAATATATTCCGTCTATCAACAGAACAGTGACCTGGTGAGCGTAGGGGCCTATCAGCAAGGCAATGACCCGCGTATTGATGAAGCCATTCAGTTTAACCCCAGATTAATGGAATTTCTTCAACAAGACATGTACATGCCTATACACCTGCAGGATAGTTTAAACGATCTAATGGCAGTGATACCGCAATGACATTATCACTTAACAGGAAAGCTTAAATGGTAAAACGAGCAAAACGAATGCAGTCAATTGCTGGGTTAGCGAAAAATAAAGAGCAAAATGCTGCGCGTTTATTGGGACAGAAGCAGCAATTCCTGGAGCAACAATGTGAACGTTTGAAAGAGCTTGAATCATACAGGGAAGAATATGCCCGAAAATTTCAATCACATAGTAGTTTAGGTCTGGATGCCAGACGAATGAATGAATACCGGGTGTTTCTTGAAAAGCTGAATATGGCTATCGTACAACAACGTGAGCATATTACACAGGCAACGGGCGATTGCGATATATGTCAAAAAAGCTGGATGAACACTCGTATCCATAGCAAGGCATTGGATAAAGTCGTAGACCGATTTAAAATCGAAGAAATGAAACAGCAAGATAAGCGCGAACAAAATGAACTGGATGAAAGAGCCATTCAATTGGGGCTGACTCGCCGAGACGATTAAAGAGTAACTATTGGCATACAACTTGCTCATATAATAACTATCATTATTCAAGCGAGACCCAGTGCCATGAATTTTCTGCCCATCAACGTCGCTAATACTAAAGCCACAGTAGATAACACTTCAGTTAAATCTCCTTTGCTATCATCAGGAGAGTCTCAAGCCATTGTATTCAATGATGTTTTAAGTGATTCATTGGCTCAACATACACTGGTCGCTGAAGCTCTGCCGGTAGAAACCCCGGTTATAGAGTCAGCCTTACTATCGACATTATCGACGCCATTACCCATTGGCGGTCAGGAGCTGCCGCCGGCAGGCACGGAATTGCCGCCTGAACTGGCAGCAACGATCGTTTCTGAAGGTGAGGTGGATACTGCTTTATTGTCTCCATTGTTATCGGAGAAGGCTGTTGGTGTTGCTACAGCTGTCAGCCAGCCAGGCATTACTCTAAATCCTGAGCAAGGCGTTGCAAACGCCAATCAGCAAGTACAACAAGCAACCACAGTCGCTCAGGCTATTCATGCAACATTAACAACGGCTAGTCTGAGTGCTGAAGCTGGACAGATGAAAGGCGTCACAGTGCTGGGTACAGCTCCAGCCATTGAGGCCGAGATAGCAACACAGACCAATACAGCTCTTAACCAGAAACCTGTCACTGCATTGGTCCAGGGTCAAACAGCAGTTCAGGGTATGCAGGAAAACAACATGCTATCGTCTGGCGGTGGTCAGCAGAGCAGCTCAAACGGGGAAAATGGGCAACGACAGTTTTCCAGTTTGCCAGAAATACCCGTGGGTAAAATAGAAGATAAAATAGATTTCAGCCGTATTATAGAAAAAGGTTTGGCGCAAACAGGAAGAGAGATTTCTGGAGTTAATCCTGCACTGACTGTAGAACCGGGCTCTCGTACAGCAATAGAAAGCTTGAAATCACCAATGGAAACCCTGCAACTCCAACAACACATCGATAAGCCCAAGTGGAGTCAGGAATTTGGTAGCAGACTGGTATGGATGACCAAAGAAGGTGTACAGAATGCGCAAATACGCTTAACTCCAGCGCATTTGGGAACTATTGAGGTCAAAATTTCTATTCAAAATGATCAAGCTAATGTTAGCTTCCTGTCCCAACACGGAGCCGTCAAAGATATGATCGAAGCCTCCATGCCAAGGTTACGCGAAATGATGAATGAAGCGGGCGTAAAACTGGATCAGGTCAATGTTTCCACTAATAACCAGGCGCAACAGGATAAACAGCAGGCAGGGCATTTGTCCGATCAACATCGAGATCAGCATCCTGATCGTTCGTTCGCTGCTGAGGAAGACGATCAAATGTCATCTGAAGTGATGATATCCGAGTCGGGTGAAATACTTTCTGCAGTGGATTATTACGCGTAACGAGCCATTGTTACCAACGAGTGTCGAGCCGTTATAGAGGTTTGTAATCGACAAAAATCGACACGAATACTATTTTTCGGCCCGGCCGTGTATCCTGTTTTCTTATCTATTCCATTTCAAACAATCATTTAAAATTCCTACTAGAAAATCTTCTTATCCATGCTGTACCTGCCAAGATGCCGGCACAGTGACGGCTCAAGTATAGTCAAGACTTTGTCGCCAATAAAAATGAATCTTGTAAGTATCTGTTTATAAAGGATTTATAAAATCAAATTTACTGGCATATCTTTTGCTAAATCAATCATAGGAAATATGACAAAACATGAGGATATGAGCATGGCAAAAGTTGATGAAGACCTTGATCTGGACGTAGAGTCCAGTAAGAAGAAAGGCGGGGGGAAAATGAAATCCATTATTATATTCTCGCTTATTGGTGTGCTCTTGATTGGCTTCAGTATTACTTTAACGTTGCTGCTCATTGGTGGTGATAAACAAGCGGCCGTACCTGCTACCGCTGCCGCAGCCACGGAAGCGGCAAAAGATGAACCTGCAGAAGAAGCACCAGAAGAAGAAGGCGATAATTCTGGAGACGCAGTTGCCTATATGGATTTGTCTCCCGCATTTGTCGTTAATCTGGATAGTAAAGAAAGTGACATACGATATTTACAGGTCAATATGAGTGTGATGGTTGGAAAGGAAAGTGATCTGGAAACAGTCAAAAAACATTCACCCGTCGTCAGACATCATTTGAATATGCTTTTCAGCAGTCTTGATTTTAACGAAATAAACAGCCCGGAAGGGAAGATCAAGCTCACCGAAGAAAGCCTGAAAGTTGTTCGTGATGCTTTAAAGAAAGCAACAGGAAAGTCTGTCATTAAAGCCGTCTATTTCAACAGCATTGTAGGGCAGTAACATGGGATCAGATTTATTATCACAAGACGAAATTGATGCACTACTTCACGGTGTCGGTGGTGATGATATCGATACCGGAGGTGATGAAGGCCTTGAGGATGGTAGTGCATCATCGTATGACTTTAATAGTCAGGACAGGATTGTTCGAGGACGCCTCCCTACACTTGAAATGATCAACGAGCGATTCGCACGTCATTTTCGTATTAGTTTATTTAATATGTTAAGGCGTACGGCAGAAATTGCTGTTGGTGGTGTGCAAATGCTGAAGTTCGGAGAATACATTCACAGCCTGTTTGTACCCACCAGCCTGAATCTTGTAAAAGTTAATCCATTACGAGGCACAGGACTATTTGTTATCGATCCCAAACTGGTTTTTATTGTTGTTGATAATTTTTTCGGTGGGTCAGGTCGACATGCAAAAATTGAAGGTAGGGATTTCACGCCGACAGAAAACAGAGTCATTATGATGTTGTTAAAACAATCATTCATAGACCTGCAAGAAGCCTGGTTGCCTGTCATGCCGGTAGAATTTGAATACATGAATTCTGAAGTGAATCCTCAATTCGCCAATATTGTTAGCCCAACAGAAGTGGTTATCGTAACGACCTTTCATATAGAGTTGGATGGAGGCGGAGGTGAGTTACATGTAGCGTTCCCTTATTCCATGATAGAACCTATTAGGGAAGAGCTGGATGCGGGCGTACAAAGTGATCGGTCTGATATTGATGAAAGATGGTCAGACTCATTACAAGAAGAAATGAAAGAAGCCAAAGTTACCCTGGATACCACCATGGTGGAAAAGAAAGTCAGTTTGCAGGAAGTACTGAATTTCGAGGAAGGAGATATTATCCCGATAGATGCACCGGATGAAGTGCTGTTAAGTGTTCGGGAAATGCCACTGTTTAGAGGCAAGTTCGGAGTTTCACGTGGTAACAAAGCGGTCAAAATAACCGAAAAAATTAAACTGGTAAGTTAAACCTGAAAAAATAGTTCAGGAGAAAAATGATGAGCGATGATATAGACGACAAGAACGAAGAAGGCGCAGCCGACGACTGGGGTGCAGCACTTGAAGAACAAGCTGATGCAGAAGCCTCTGCTGATGAAGGTGCAGATGCAGATTGGGGGGCAGCCCTTGACGAGCAAGCGGATGCGGAAGCGCAGGACAATGTAGAAACTGCAGAAATGGAGCCATTGCAGGCAGATGCCGTGATCAATGCAGATGAAGTTAACCTGGATGTCATACTTGAAATCCCGGTGACCTTATCCATGGAGATAGGTAGAACCGATATTAGTATCCGAAATCTACTGCAATTAAACCAGGGCTCAGTTATCGAGCTGGACCGTCTGGCCGGAGAACCTATGGATGTCATGGTTAACGGAACGTTGGTCGCTCATGGCGAAGTTGTGGTGGTAAATGAGAAATTTGGTATTCGCCTAACAGATATCATCAGTCCTCAGGAAAGGGTGAAAAAACTCAGGTAGTACTAACTGCTCGAAACTTTGTTTAACGGTAAAAGAAAACGGACTCATTGATATCATGCAAATTGGTGTTGGACATAAAGGCAAGAATAGGGGTGGCAACCTGAAGCGTTCAGTTTTTTGTTCGTTTTTAACGCTGTTATATACACCTGTTCTCTATGCAGAAGGGCTGGGTAAGGCTTCCAAACCCGTCGAAACACACATAAAACAACCCGTTGTAGGTGGTGAAAGCGTACTCAATGTAGTGATGTCGCTCGTCTTTGTGGTTGCTGTTATTTTTTTACTGGCCTGGTTCATGAAGCGAATGGGTGGAGGTAATCTTAGATCCAACTCTCTACTTAAAGTCGTCAGCAGTTTGTCCATGGGGGCACGTGAGAAAGTTGTGCTGGTTCAAGTGGGTGAACAACAGTTGGTGTTGGGAGTAGCCCCAGGTCGTGTGCAAACTTTACATGTGTTAGATAAGCCGATTGTTACTAACGATGTGGAAACTCATTCTTCCATTAATTTTTCTGAACGACTGAAGTCAGTGTTGAATAAAGAGAAATGAGATGAAAAAAATATTACTGTTCATCTTACTTTTAGTTTTTAGTGGACTCGCATTGGCCGAGCAAAATCTAACGCTTGTGACTTCATCACCGACTGGTTCAGGTGGTCAAGAATATTCAGTAACGCTTAGAATTCTATTTTTGATGACTGCGTTAACATTTTTACCCGCAGCCGTCATGATGATGACTTCTTTTACACGTATTGCCATCGTATTATCCATATTACGAACCGCCATAGGCACTCAGCAAGTACCCTCGGCGCAGATCATATTGGGCTTATCACTATTTTTGAGTCTGTTCATTATGATGCCGGTGCTCGAAAAAACATACAGTGAAGCTATTGAGCCTTATATGGATGAGAAAATTTCTGCCGAAGTGGCATTGGAGAAAGTTAAAGGGCCTATTCACACATTTATGATGGAACAAACACGTGAATCTGATCTGGCCTTATTCAGTGGATTTGCCAATAAGGACGGGTTTGAAAAACCAGAAGATATTCCCATGTCGATATTAGTGCCTGCCTTTGTGACCAGTGAATTAAAAACAGCTTTCCAGATCGGTTTTTTGATCTTCGTCCCCTTTGTTGTTATTGATCTTGTTGTTGCGAGTGTATTGATGTCCATGGGTATGATGATGCTATCCCCCATGTTAATTTCTATGCCGTTTAAATTAATGCTATTTGTTCTGGTCGATGGTTGGTCGTTAATCATGAGCACATTAGTTTCCAGTTTTGCTATCTGAAGAGGTATTTTATTGTGACACCTGATGTCGTACTGGAAGTGGGTCAGCAAGCCCTCAAAGTAACAGCCTTATTGGCAGCGCCAATGTTGCTATCCGTATTAGTGATTGGTTTGATCGTGGGCATGTTTCAAACAGTGACATCCATACAGGAAATGACATTAAGCTTTATCCCTAAATTAATTGTACTAGCCCTGGTTCTGGCGATGGGCGGGCCGTGGATGCTTGCCCTGATTACAGATTTCATGATTCAGATGTTTGAAGACATACCTCATCTGATAGGCTAGCAGCAATGACCATTAACAGTCATGAACTGGTTAATTTTATTAGTGCCTATTTTTGGCCATTTGTAAGAATCAGTACAGTGTTAATGGCTGCACCAGTTTACGGGGCAGTTACCGTTGTTCCTGTAAAAATTCGTTTAATACTGGCTCTTGCCATTACCTTCGTTGCTGTTCCCTTTATACCCGCTACACCCTATATCGATCCCTTGAGTGCAACTGGACTATTGGTTTTGTTGCAACAGATATTATTAGGCCTGGCAATGGGGTTTTTATTGCAACTCGCTTTTGCCAGTTTGTCATTAGGAGGCAGTAGTATCTCCATGCCAATGGGTTTGGGGTTTGCGAATATGGTTGACCCAGTGAATGGTGTACAAGTTCCCGTTTTGAGTACATTGTTCACCGTGCTGGGTACGTTAATGTTTCTGGCGGCCGACGTTCATTTAATATTGATCCAGGTAGTCGTTGACAGTTTTAGAACAATTCCCGTTGGTCCTGTTGGCTTATCACAGGACAGTATTCTTAAAATAGCCTTGTGGGGAGGCAAGATATTCATGGGCGGAATTTTAATAGCCTTGCCAGCCATCATGATCATCACACTGATCAATATTGCTTTTGGTGTCATGACCAAGGCCGCTCCACAATTAAATATTTTTGCAGTGGGTTTTCCAACTACCATGATGGCTGGTTTTTTAGTGATATATCTAACATTACCAAGCTTGCTGCCACGGTTTATGGAAATGATCCAGCAAGCTTTCGATACCATGCATTTAATTATGGGGGTAAGCTAAATGGCCGAGAATCAAGACGGTCAGGAAAAAAGCGAAGAACCCTCCGCGAAACGATTACAGGACGCGAAACAGAAGGGCGAGGTTCCTCGATCCAAAGAATTGAATACCACCCTGGTATTACTCGCAGGTTCCATTGGTTTATTGATGATGGGGAGAGGTATTGGCGATGGCCTGGCTGAGATTGTACGTTCTTCATTGACCATAGAGAGAAGAATTATTTTCGAACCAATGCTCATGTTGAACAATGCAATCAGCACATTGGCTGATGCGTTCATATTAATTATCCCACTGGTGGTATTGCTGGTTATTTCTGTTTTCGCCAGCCCAATGATGATTGGGGGGTTTACTTTTTCCAATAAAAAAATCCAACCCAAATTATCAAACATGAGCCCATTGAAAGGCATGAAGAAATTGTTCGGCTTTCAGGGCTTGATGGAATTAGTTAAATCTATATTAAAAGTGATTTTAGTCGGTGGTTTAGCAACGGTCCTTATTATTGAAATGTTTGACGATATTTTAAGAATCAGTCGTTATGAATTCGCAACTGCTTTTGCGCAAACCACAAAAATGGTTGGCTGGTTTTTTCTTGCCGTTTGTTCAACGATCATATTAATTGCCGCTATCGATGTGCCATTCCAGATTTGGCAACATAAGAAACAACAACGTATGACCAAAAAAGAAGTCAAGGATGAACGTAAAAACACTGAAGGAAATCCGGAGGTTAAAAGCAAGATTCGTAACCTGCAAATGGAAGCGGCCATGCGTCGTATGATGGAGCAGGTTCCCAAGGCCGATGTGGTTATTACCAATCCAACCCATTATGCGGTTGCATTGAAATACGATGACGCTAATATGGGCGCGCCGAAACTGGTTGCCAAAGGTTCTGAACTGGTCGCAGCACGTATACGTGAAATAGCCGAAGAAAATGAGGTGCCATTGGTGTCAGCACCGCCACTCGCCAGGGCAGTTTACTTTTCTACTGATATTGACCAGGAAATTCCCGGACGGTTGTATTTAGCAGTGGCTCAGATACTGGCTTATATCTACCAGCTTAAACAAGCAACTACTGCCGGCGTGGTACCTCCTGACATGCCCAAAGATCTCGATGTTCCCGATGATATGTGGAAGGGGAAGAAATAGTAGCGAGTTGCTAGGTACTAGGTACTAGGATATTCCTCATGATATTAAGCTTTGTTCTTTTCCTAGTCACTCGCCACTAGCCCCTCGCCACTGTCTTTCCCGGTACACTTTTTGCACTAACCCTCATAGTTATCATTTTCTGACGTTAAATTGGCACATTTTTATTTATCCATTTTAACTAATTGTTTTTAAAGTATTAATTATCGAGGTCATTATGGCAGAAGTCAGTCTCGCATCCAGTTTCGAACGTGTTAGCAAACAGGGTATTGGTGTTCCCGCCATGATCCTGGTGTTGTTAGCGATGATGATTATCCCATTGCCACCGTTTGCGCTCGATATGTTTTTCACATTCAGTATTTCGTTGTCATTGATAGTGCTGTTGGTTGGTGTGTATGTGCTTCGACCTTTGGACTTTGGAATTTTTCCGGCGGTTTTGCTGATCACTACCTTGTTTCGTCTGGCATTGAATATTGCATCTACCCGAGTGGTACTACTGGAAGGGCATACAGGTACCGGTGCTGCCGGGAAAGTCATTGAAGCTTTTGGTGAGTTTGTTATCGGTGGTAACTACGCGGTGGGTTTGGTGGTGTTTTCAATTTTGGTGATTATTAATTTCGTCGTGGTTACCAAAGGTGCGGGGCGTATTGCTGAAGTTACCGCTCGTTTTACCTTGGATGCTTTACCCGGTAAACAAATGGCAATTGATGCGGACATGAATGCGGGTATGTTAACGCAAGAGGAAGCTCGTGAACGCCGTGATGAAGTACGCCGTGAGGCAGATTTTTACGGGTCTATGGATGGTGCGAGTAAATTCGTTCGTGGTGATGCGGTGGCAGGTATTCTTATCCTGTTTATCAATATTATTGGTGGTTTGACTATAGGTATGGTGCAGCATGAGTTGCCTTTATCGGAAGCGGTTAGAAACTATACTTTGTTAACCATTGGTGACGGACTGGTGGCTCAGATTCCTGCGCTGTTAATCTCATCTTCTGCGGCTATAATTGTTACCAGGGTATCGGGACAGCAGGAACTGGGTAAACAAGCCGTCGGCCAATTATTTGGTAACCCAAAAATCCTGTTTATTACCAGCGGTATTCTGACATCCATGGGCGTCATTCCAGGCATGCCTAATTTTGCTTTTCTTTCGCTTGCAGCAGCCATTGGTGCAATTGGTTATTTCAGATTAAAAGCTGATCAGGCTCCCGTTGTAGAAGAAGAAACGATTGAAGAGGAAGAAGAGCCGGCTGAGATGCGTGACCTCTCATGGGATGATGTCAGGCCTGTAGATGTTATCGGTTTAGAAGTTGGTTATCGGCTGATACCTCTGGTTGATCGTAACCAGAATGGTGAGTTGATGAGTCGTATCAAGGGAGTGAGGCGTAAGTTATCTCAGGAACTTGGGTTTCTGATACAGCCGGTGCATATCAGGGATAATCTTGATCTTAGTCCCAATATGTATCGTATTGCGATTAACGGTGTGACGGCGGGAGAGGCAGATATTTATCCTGATTTGTTTATGGCGATTAACCCAGGACAAGTATACGGAGAAATGGATGGCATAAAAGCGGTTGACCCCGCCTTTGGTCTGGAAGCTGTGTGGATTGATGCCGGCAATCGTGAACAAGCGCAAACACTCGGATTCACAGTCGTAGATCCCAGCACCGTGGTAGCAACACATCTTAGTCAAATCATTCAATCCTATTCCAACCAGTTACTGGGCCATGAAGAAGTTCAGAAAATGCTGGATGCACTCGCTAAAACAGCACCAAAACTGGTTGAGGATCTGGTGCCTAAACTGTTGCCACTGGGCTCCGTCCTAACCGTTCTGCAGGGCTTACTGGAAGAGAAGGTCCCTATCAGGGATATGCGTACTATTGCCGAGACCTTGGCGGCTATCGCGCCTAAGAGTCAAGACCCCGTCATGTTGACGATGTCTGTGAGAACAGCGTTGAAACAGGCAATTGTCCAGAATATCAATGGTATGGAGCCGGAATTATCTGTAATGACTTTAGATCCTGGATTGGAACAGTTATTGCTACAGAGTATACAAGGCTCTGATAACGGTGATGCGGGCATAGAACCAGGACTAGCGGAAACCTTGTTTACATCGCTTAAGGATAATGTTCAGCAAGTAGAGTTATCAGGTAAGCCAGCGGTATTAATTATTGCTCCCGTACTCAGGGAGTGGCTGGCAAGAATGGTTAAGCATTCGATACCTTCGTTACATGTTTTGTCATACAACGAAGTACCGGATGATAAACAGATTAAGGTAGTTGCCACATTGGGTGAAGCGCTACCAGCAGCGTAATGATCAAGCATTCGCTAGCAAACAACAGGCAGACGTTGCCGTATTTATAAGAGGTTAATAGTCGTATGAAAATTAAGCGTTTCTTTGCCAAAGACATGCGACAGGCTATTCGGAATGTCAGAGATGAACTCGGTCCCGATGCTGTCATTTTATCGAATAGAAAGCTCAATGGCGGTATTGAAATTGTTTCAGCCATTGATTATGACGAATCACTTTTTTCACAAATGAATCCTGATTCTGCCAATGCAAAAGTAGAAACCAGGGCACAACCAACAAATACTGAAATGAATACCAACCCGTCATTCAGCGACTCGGAAGCTGCACAGCCTGAAGCCAACAAGAAGCAGGCCGAATGGATGGAAGACCCCATGCTGATCCAGATGAAAAGCGAACTGAAAGACTTGCGTGGTGTACTGGAAAGCCAGTTATCACAATTCAATCAGACTGATTTTCAACGCAGAGATCCTGATAAAGCAGCGATTATTCGCAGACTCGAAAAGCTGGGGATCGATATGGAAATGGGTCGGGAGCTAGTCGCATTATTGCCTGAAGTGGTTGATATCGAGCATGGCTGGAATCAAATGCTGGGTATCCTGTCTCACCAGATAGAAGTGACGGATGATGATATTTTAACCCGAGGTGGTGTTGTTGCCCTGGTAGGGCCTACCGGTGTGGGTAAAACGACGAGTGTCGCTAAACTGGCGGCACGTTACAGTTTGCGTCATGGTAATCGTCAGGTGGCATTAATTTCGACAGATAGTTATCGAATAGGTGCTCAAGAACAATTGATGAACTTTGGCCGCATTCTTGATGTACCGACTTATGCCGTCAATGATGCCAAAGAGTTGTCAGCACGATTGAATGACCTGGCGGATAAACGACTGGTTTTGATCGACACTGCCGGAATGAGTCAACGTGACATACATTTGTCTGAACAGTTACAAACATTGAGTGATTGCAGTAACCGCATTAAAACTTATCTGGTCATGGCTGCCAATACACAGGCAAGCACGCTCAGAGAAGTGATGCGCTCCTTCAGTAAATCCAGCCTTGAAGGCTGTATCCTGACCAAAATTGATGAGACCACCATACTGGGTGGTGCACTTTCTACCTTGATTCGATATCAGCTACCCATTGCCTATTACAGTGATGGCCAGCGAGTCCCTGAAGACATGTACCCGGCTCGGGCGCACAGCATGATAAGCCGTGCAGTTAGCTTGATGCAGCAGCAAGAAATGATCTCAGAAAAGTACCCTAACGATATGAATATAAATAGGAAGCTGGCAAATGCTCATGTCTGAAAAAGTGATGGACCAGGCAGCAGGGCTGCGTCGAATGACAGACCCTAAACCGGTCCAGGTGATAGCTATATCCAGTGGCAAGGGCGGCGTTGGAAAGACCAATGTATCCGTTAATCTGGCCATGGCGATTGCCGATACCGGCAAAAAAGTGCTGGTGATGGATGCCGATCTGGGTCTCGCCAATGTCGATATTATGCTGGGCCTCAGACCAGAATATAACCTGCACCATGTGTTGCAGGGTGAACGCACTCTCGAAGAGGTCATTATTGATGGTCCCAGTGGTATAAAAATTATCCCGGCGGCATCAGGTATTAAACAGATGTCTGAGTTGACGCCGATGGAAAATGCCGGCCTGATCCGCGCATTTAGCGAAATAAGCAATGATGTAGACGTTTTAATCATTGATACCGCCGCAGGTATCCATGACAGCGTCATTGCCTTTGCAAAGGCATCACAGGAAGTTGTGGTGGTGGTTTGTGACGAACCAGCCTCTCTGACTGATGCCTATGCACTGATTAAAGTCCTGAATAGTGAATATAACGTACAAAAATTCAGGATTTTATCCAATATGACTCACAGTGCCCAGGAAGCCAGGGAGTTATATAACAAATTGGTAGCGGTCACGGATCGTTATCTTGATGCAACACTAATAAATATGGGCACAGTTCCCTATGACGACTATCTACGAAAGGCAATAAAGAAACAAAAACCTGTCGTAGATGCCTACCCGAGGAGTAGATCAGCCATGGCATTTAAGAATTTGGCACAAAAGGCCGATAAGTGGCCAAGACCTGATGCAGCAGCAGGACATTTGGAATTTTTCGTTGAACGACTCATACGATCACAGCAGGCAAAATCGGAGTCAAGGATATGAACGGATACGCTATGTTTGCAACAAAGGATCCATCAGAACAGCACAATCTGGTAGAGAAACATGTCGGGCTGGTCAAGCGTATCGCTTATCACCTCGTCAGTCGACTACCCCCAAGTGTTCAGGTAGAAGACCTGATACAGGCGGGCATGATTGGCTTACTGGAGGCTTCCCGGAACTATAACCCGCAACAAGGTGCCAGTTTCGAGACCTATGCCGGGATACGTATTCGTGGATCAATGCTGGATGAAATACGACGTTCCGACTGGACTCCCAGATCAGTTCATCGAAAAGTCAGGATGGTCGCAGAAGCCGTCCGAAAGATCGAGAATGATATGGGTCGAGATGCGCGTGATCATGAAGTCGCAGAGCATTTAGGTATGGAAATTAACGAGTACCATCAAATTTTGCAAGATGCGGCGGGTTGTAGAGTATTCAGTTTTGAAGATCCTGGTTTTTTTGGTGAAGACGGCGGTTGTGATTCCGTTGCTGAGACCAAGCAACAGGGTCCGATGGAAGAACTTCAGAATGATGACTTCCAAAAAGGGCTGTCTGAATCCATTTCAGGTTTGCCTGAAAGAGAAAGACTAGTGATGTCATTATATTACGATGAAGAATTGAATTTAAGAGAAATTGGAGAGGTTTTGGGAGTGAGCGAGTCAAGGGTTTGTCAGATTCATGGGCAGGCTTTGATCAGATTGCGTGCACGGATGACGGAGTTTTTCCCAAAGTCCAAGGATTAAGATGTCATATGGCATCTAAGAATGGTTGTTTAGTTTATAGGTAATCCTTGTTAGGAGGTTGTTTTGGACAATAATATGAAAATCCTGATCGTTGATGATTTTTCAACCATGCGGCGAATAATCAAAAACCTTTTGCGTGATCTCGGATTTAATAATACCCAGGAGGCAGATGATGGCAAAACTGCCTTGCCGTTGTTGCAGGCCAATGACTTTGATTTTTTGGTCACTGACTGGAATATGCCGGGTATGACGGGAATCGAATTACTAAAAGCGGTTCGGGCCGATGCCAAATTGGCATCCATGCCAGTACTCATGGTAACTGCTGAACAAAAACGCGATCAAATCGTAGAAGCCGCGCAAGCGGGAGTGAATGGGTACATTGTTAAACCTTTCACAGCGGCAACGTTGAAAGAAAAAATCGACAAGATTTTTGAGCGATTAGAGAGCGCATAAAAAAATAGCAGGAGAAAATTAGATGAGTGAATCTAACACGGTAATGAGTGATGTAACACTCGATCATGCGCACAAGCTCATTGATAGCATTGAATCGGGTGACGAGTCGAGTACGCGGGCAATAATGGATGACATAGCCAGTCTTCGTGAAATGGATCTATTTTGTGAAATGGGTAAATTGACGCGAGAATTACATGATTCACTAAATAATTTTAAGCTGGACTCCAAAATGGCAGGTCTTGCTGAAACAGAAATACCGGATGCCCAGGAACGATTAAATCATGTCATCTCAATGACGGAAGAAGCTGCCGACAAAACGCTTAGCGCAGTCGAAGAGGCTTTGCCTTTGTCGGACGAGATAAAAGCATCGTCACTGGAGCTGCAATCACGTTGGGATAAGTTTAAGAACAGAAAGCTGAGTGCTGAAGAGTTTCGTGAGTTATCTCGAGACCTGGATGAATTCTTTCCGAAAATATCAAACGGCACTGTTGTTTTACATGAAAAACTAAATGACATATTGATGGCGCAAGGCTTCCAGGATTTAACAGGTCAGATTATACGTCGCGTGATTACTCTGGTAAGAGATGTTGAAGAAGGTTTAGTTGATCTGATTAAAATGTCAGGTGCACCTGCTAAAGCAAAAGAAACCAAAGCACAGGACATTGAACGAGATATTTTGGCAGAAGGGCCAGTGGTACCTGGAGTGGCTCATGCCAGTGAAACAGTTGAAGGGCAGGATGATGTGGACGACCTGTTGTCGAGCCTGGGATTTTAAGGGGATAATCAGTGGCAATTGAAGCGGATGACGAAATATTACAAGACTTTCTCGTAGAAGCAGGTGAGATTCTTGAACAGCTGAACGAACAGCTGGTAGAACTGGAGCAGAATCCCGAAGACCTCGATATGATCAATGCGGTTTTTCGTGGTTTCCATACTATCAAAGGCGGCGCAGGATTCTTGGCGCTGGAAGCCATGGTGGCAGTTTGTCATCGAGCTGAAGACGTGTTCAATTTGCTACGTACAGGGGAAAAAACACTCAACGCATCCATGATGGATCGCTTTCTGGAAGTCCTGGATGTCCTGAATAATCAATTTGAAGAAACCAGTTCTGGCGTTGAACCTACACCCGCAGATAGTGCGTTATTGGTGGCGTTGGAGCAAATGCAAAAGGCTGGCGAAGACGGTACAGAAGCTGTCGAGAAAGTGGTAGAAGAGCCAGTTAAAGAAGACCCGGTCGCCGAGAATACCGATGCTGGTGGAGATATTACTGACGATGAGTTTGAAGCGTTACTAGACAGCGTGCAAGCGACGGGTTCCAGCGCATCTCAAGGAGATGCTGCTTCAGGTGATAATAGCAATAATGCAGCCGCTGGTAATTCTGATGAAATATCGGATGATGAATTTGAAAATTTACTGGATCAATTGCACGGAGATGGAAAATCCCCGACAGAGTCCGCAGGAACTTCGGGAGATGCCGGTGCTGCGGCATCTTCTTCGGATGAAATTAGTGATGATGAATTTGATCAGTTACTAGATAATTTACATGGTGATGGAAAAGGTCCCACTGAGAAAGTCGATAAAAAAGTACAGCCCGCTGCGAAAAAAGCAGAACCTGAAAAAGCGCCAGAACCGAAAAAAGAAGCGGTAGAAAGTCCGGTCGCCAAAAAAGAAACCAAAGAACCTGCAGCAGTTAAACAACCGAATAAACCGGTTGCAGAAGCCACAGTGCGAGTTGATACCCGTCGACTTGATGACATCATGAACATGGTAGGGGAATTGGTGCTGGTACGAAATCGTTTGCATACATTGAAAGAAGCGATGAATGACGAACAGGTGTCAAAAGCGGTATCAAACCTGGATATAGTTACTTCAGACTTGCAATCGGCCGTTATGAAAACTCGAATGCAACCGATCAAAAAAGTGTTTGGTCGATTCCCAAGGGTGGTTAGAGACCTGGCTCGAAGTCTTAAAAAGGAAGTGAATCTTGAGTTAGTTGGTGAAGAAACTGACCTGGATAAAAATCTGGTTGAAGCTCTCGCCGACCCACTTGTGCATTTAGTGCGAAATTCTGTTGATCACGGGATAGAGATGCCCGATGTTCGAGCAAATAACGGCAAGCCACGTGCGGGTACGGTTGTCCTTTCTGCTGCGCAGGAAGGTGATCATATATTGCTTATGATTACCGATGACGGTGCAGGAATGGATCCTGATATTCTCCGGGAAAAAGCCGTGGAAAAAGGTTTGATGGATAGTGAAACTGCAGGTCGACTTGAAGATAAAGAGTGTTATGAACTGATATTTCATCCTGGGTTTTCAACTAAAACTGAAATTTCAGATGTGTCAGGTCGTGGTGTTGGCATGGACGTGGTCAAGACGCGCATTGCTCAATTGAATGGCTCTATTGATATTGATGCATCGCTGGGTAAAGGCACGACGCTAAGTATCAAACTACCATTGACGCTGGCAATATTGCCCACGTTGATGGTGAAAGTCGGTGCACGTAATTTTGCTTTGCCATTATCCAGTGTGAATGAGATTTTTCACCTTGAATCGTTTAAAACCAATGTCGTTGATGGTCAGTTAACAGTGATGGTGAGAGATAAGGCCATGCCATTGTTTTACTTGAATGATTGGCTTGTCACGAATATGGATGCAAAAGAAGACAATGGTGAAGTCGAAGAACAAGTAGTGGTTACTCATCTTGGAAGTCAACGCATAGGGTTTGTTGTTTCACAGGTTGTCGGTCAGGAAGAAGTTGTCATAAAGCCACTTGGTCATTTGTTACATGGGTTGGACGGTTTCGCCGGCGCTACGATTACCGGTGATGGACGAATTGCATTAATACTGGATGTGCCAAGCTTGATGCGAGCACATACCGGCCGGTAGGGATAAAGTGAATGTCAGTACGTGTATTGATTGTAGACGACTCGGGGTTTTTCCGTCGTCGTGTGACTGAAATGTTAAGCACTGACCCACGTATTGAAGTGGTTGGCAGTGCGGCAAATGGTCGCGAAGCTATTAAGATGACACAAGAGCTGAAACCTAATGTGATCACCATGGATATTGAAATGCCGGTTATGGATGGTATCACGGCAGTTAAACGCATTATGTCAATTCAACCCACTCCCATTCTAATGTTCTCTTCGTTAACACATGAAGGTGCTCAATCGACATTTGAAGCCCTGGAAGCAGGCGCGGTAGATTACCTGCCAAAAAATTTCGATGAATTGTCTAACAAGCGCGAAGAAGTTACAAAAATTCTGTGCTCAAGAGTCTGGTCGATTGGCATACGAAAATTGCCTTCGAAACCAAAAAAACCTGTACATGCTGAAGCCAGCACGCAGTCTACAATCAGCTCAACGAAAGTAAGTGCTGCGACGTCACGGACAGCCCCATCGGCAAAGCGTGGCCAGTTTAAGTTGCTTGCTATAGGTGCTTCTACCGGCGGTCCAGTCGCATTGCAGGAAGTGCTGACCAAGTTACCTGCCAATATACCGGTACCTATTGTCGTTGTACAACACATGCCAGGATCTTTTACAGAAGCATTTGCCAAACGTTTGGATCAAATGAGTAAGATTAGTATTCGTGAGGCAAAAGATGGTGATTTACTCAAACCAGGTTTGGCTTTGCTTGCGCCGGGTGGCAAACAAATGACCGTTGAAGGACGAGGAGATTTACTTCGAATTCGGATCCGTGAAAGCGAAGCCTCCCAGACCTATAAGCCATGTGTCGATATTACGTTTAATTCCATTGCTAAAGTTATGCCGTCCAACACATTGGCCATTATATTAACAGGTATGGGTGCAGATGGGCGTGATGGTGCCAAGTTATTAAACAAAAATGGTTCTACTATTTGGGCGCAGGATGAAGCGACGAGTGTCATCTATGGTATGCCCATGGCTATCGCAGAAGCAGGGATAGCGGAGAAAATATTACCGCTACAATCCATTGGCTCACAGATAGAGAGTAATGTTTAAATCCCTCGACATATTAACTGTGTTGGGCTTATTGGTAGCCCTTGCGGCTATTATTGGCGGAAATATTCTTGAAGGCGGTAAAACACAAACTTTAGTGCAATTAACCGCATTAGTGATTGTATTGGGTGGCACCTTGGGTGCGATTATGGTGCAAACGCAACGTGCAACTTTTATTCGTGCAGTACGAATGTTTCCCTGGGTTTTTTCTCCGCCCACTATTGAAGCTGAGTCAACTATTAAAAAAATTGTAAGCTGGAGCCAGACCGCACGAAAAGAGGGTTTGCTTGGGTTAGAAAGCATTGCTGAAAATGAGCGTCATGATTTATCGCGGAAAGCACTGCAGTTGTTGGTTGATGGGAGTGAACCGGAAACCATACGTAATATTCTTGAAGTGGATATCAATAGCCAGGAAGAATCTCTGCTGGAAGCTGCACGGGTTTATGAATCAATGGGAGGTTATTCACCCACGATAGGTATTATTGGAGCAGTGATGGGATTGATTCATGTGATGAATAACCTGGCTGACCCGGCCGCGCTGGGTGCGGGTATTGCGGTTGCATTTGTTGCAACGATATACGGTGTCGGTTTAGCGAATTTATTTTTTCTACCGGTATCAAATAAACTTAAATCATTAGTGAATACCCAAACTCGATATCAGGAAATGGTCATGGACGGTGTTAGTTCAATTGCTGAGGGAGAAAATCCTCGAAATATTGAAACTAAATTACAGGGATATTTGTTATAGCAACCACTATGAAAATGCAAAAAAAATGCGACGTAAAAAAAGACAGATTCAAGACAGCGAAAATTATGAGAGATGGATGGTCTCGTATGCTGATTTTATTACCTTACTGTTTGCCTTTTTTGTTGTTATGTATGCTATTTCGTCAGTTAACGAAGGAAAGTACAGAGTGTTGTCTGAATCTTTAACCCAGGCATTTAGTGTGTCGGCCAAGTCATTGGATCCTATTCAGGTAGGTGAAATAAAGCGCAGTGGTGATCCTAAATCAGTTGAATTTATCAAACGCCCCGTTGTTATTGATCGCTCTGATACGCCAGCGCCTGTTCCAAAAAAACGCAAAGGTGAGATACGTGGGGCAGGTGATAAGCCACTGACAATACTTTTTGAAGAATTACGTGCTTCGGTTGCCGAAATCTCTGACAAAGGCCTGGTAAAAGTACAGTCTAAGGATCATGGTGTTGAAATTGAGATCAGTGCCAGTATTTTATTTGATAGTGGTGATGCAGTGTTGTCTGAACAGGCGAAGCCTGCCATGCAAAAATTAGCAGAAGTGCTTATGCCTTTTCCACACGAAGTAAATGTGCAGGGCTATACCGATAATATTCCTATTCAGAGTAATATCTACCCGTCAAATTGGCAGCTTTCAGCTGCTCGGGCGGCCAGTGTGGTTCAGTTGTTTGCACAGTTAGGCATGTCACCCGCGAGACTTTCGGCGACCGGTTTTGGTGAATATCGGGCACTGGAAAATAATGATTCGGAAACGGGACGGCAAAAAAACAGACGTGTGGTTATTTTTGTTCCAGTTCTGAAAGACAAAGCCAAGGTATTGGATGCCATTCAGAAGTTGGGTGAACGAATGAATAGAGGTATCACTTTTGACCAGCCTGCTTTACCTGAAAGCAGTGAAGGTATTCGTAATGAGATTCAGGAATCAGCGCCAGAAATAATACAATCTCCTGCTAGTGAAAACAGATTCTACAATAATCCAGCCGCCGGAAATACCGAACAAGCTGTACAGAATGTACCCTCAAGATCAATAGTGCCTGCACAGTCTGAAGAAATAATTGAGACGGAAGGACAGTCTACATCGGATACAGTTACTGGTGAACGACATATAGGACGTCAACCAATTGAAGGTTTACGTTCACCATCCACGTCGGGAGGTTCAGTCCAATGAAGGTCTGGAGTGTAGCGAATCAAAAAGGCGGCGTTGGAAAAACGACAACCGCTGTATCGTTAGCTGGCATGTGTGTGTTACACGGTGCAAAAACGCTACTGGTAGACATGGACCCACACGGTTCTTTAACCTCATATTTTGGTTATGATCCTGAGAGTATACAACCCAGTTTGTATGATATTTTCAAGACTGAAAAAATAGATCGTCAATTCACGCAGACTTTGGTGCGTAGAACTACATTAGAGAATCTGGATATATTGCCTGCGTCCACTGCCATTGCGACACTGGACAAACAGTTAGGTGCCAAGAGTGGCATGGGTTTGGCAGTGGTTAATGCGATTAAATATTTCGAAGGTGAATATGATCATGTATTTATTGACTGCCCACCTATGTTAGGTGTGCTAATGGTCAATGCACTGGCCGCATGCAATCATTTAGTTATTCCAGTGCAGACTGAATTTCTGGCGATGAAAGGGCTGGAAAGAATGTTGAACACTTTGCAAATGATAGAGCGAGCTAAATCCATTGAAATAGCCTATACCATCGTGCCTACGATGTTTGACAAACGTACTCGCGCTTCACTGGACAGTTTGCATTATTTACGTGACAACTATTCAGAACATTTATGGAGGTCTGTAATTCCTATTGATACTCGTTTCAGGGAATCCAGTCGAGAAGGTAAGCCGATTAGTCATTTCAGGGTTAGCTCGCGTGGCGCTCGCGCATACTCATCATTACTCGATGACATTATGCAAGCTAATACGGTTGAGAAGAAGGTGGTTATACAATGAGCCGTTCAGATAAAAAAAATACAAAGCTGATGTCGCAGCAGAGCGCTGTGATGTCATACCT
>Ga0316205_10001333_pt1 | contig 32420 bp, 27 predicted proteins | sample 3monthpyrite_MG_FD_204941 | JGI IMG/M metagenome (GOLD analysis project Ga0316205, IMG submission 204941) | Microbial mat bacterial communities from mineral coupon in-situ incubated in ocean water Damariscotta River, Maine, United States -... | ecosystem: Environmental > Aquatic > Marine >...
CGCACCACACGGTTTCCGGTCATCCGTGCCACCCGGCCCTGCCACAAGACAAGCGCCAGCGTCACAGCAATGGCAAAAGCCATGACCACAGCGCCCCGCCCTTCGGCTGTCAACGGCGGCGGCGCATCTGACATCATCCGCAAGACGGCTGCGCCGGCGATCACGAGCGCCGACAAGCTGATGAAAAGACATTGACCCAGCGCGGCCAGGTCTTCGGCTGACGAATGGCCAAAAGCGTGATCATCATCGGCGGGTCGCGCCGCATAGGCGATGGCCACCACACCGGCAAGCGACATCATCATGTCCATGGTGCTGTCGGCCAGCGAGGCGGCGATCGACAAAGCGTCGGTTTCGCCAAAAGCCCAAAGTTTTGCCGCCACCAGCACCAGGGCGACACTGACGGACAACAGCGCCGCGCTCATGTTCAATTTGTGTTTGTCGCTCATCTTGGCTGCATTTTAACGCAGCCCCGCGCCTAGAGGTAGGCTTTATCGCGAATACGCGCCCAGGCCCGGCTGGCAAACTCGGCTTTTTGCGGTTCCAGGCATTTGCGCGCCAGAAACCAATAGAGAAACTTGACATAGTCAAAGCCCGCCATAGCCGCCGCCCCATGACGCAGTGCCTCGCGCAGGTCAGCTTGGTTGCGCGGCGTCAGCGTGGCATGCCAGAAATCGGACCGGGCACAGGTGATGACGGGTTTGCGCTGCATCAGGGCTTCGAAACCGGCGGCTGAATTGTGGGTGACGACGATGTCGCTGGCCGCGTTCAGATCATGCACGCTGGCTGTAGTGAGCCTGAAGTTGGGGTAATCCTGACAGATCGCGATGATCTTTTGGCGCATCGGCTTGGTCTGGTTGGGGTGCATTTTGACATAGACCAACCGGTCCGGATAGGTTTCCGCTGTGGTGCGCAGCATGTCCTCGGTGGTCAGGAAATGGCAACGATCCGTCGCATTTTCGACTTCCTGGCAATAGATCACTGCTGCTGCCGGTGCCAGTCCGGCCTCTTCGCGCGCTTCTTGCTGGGTCAGCGACAGGTTGTTGCGCAGCATCCAGCCGGTCATGCCGTCAAAAAAGTACCGTGCCTTTTCCGCGTCAATTCGTTCGGGCAGGAATTGTGCCATGCGCAGCGAGGAATTCCAGTGATAGCCAATCTCATCCAGATACCAGAAGCCCCATATATAGCTGGGATGGGCGTGCAGGATGTTGGGGCCATAGGCTGGTTGCATGCCAACCATGATATGCAGATGATCTTGCGCCAGAAGAACCTTGCTGGTCTGACCTCCGGCCAGGGCCACGCGTGACGGCACGCCCTCTATTGTCAGCCGCTCGCTGAGTTTGGCAAAGAAATCAATCTTGGCGTCGCTGATCAGCCGGTGCCAGCCGGCCTCAGCGTGAATGACGACGGTGCGGCCCTCGGCGCCTATGCGCCTCGCTGCCATAGGCGACCTGATCTGCTCCATGATCGTGCCTCACTCCTTGATCTCCTCAGGCGCTACACCCCATAGCGCGGTTTTCTCTACCCATCCTGTATACTTTTCCGCAGTGATGCGGCACCAATCCAATTCACAACTGTTCAGGCGCCCCACAACGCCTGCTTCGATATAGGCCTTTACGTTGGCTTCGGATTCCGGACGGGCCCGAAGCGCCACCAGATCCTGCTCGAAAATGACGGTGCGGTTGCCTGACAACAACGCGTAATGCATCCAGCCACCTGCGCCATCCTTGTCGCGCACCCGCCGCCAGTTGCCATATTCGGCCGTGATTTCCAGCGGCATGCCGCGACGGGTCAACACCCAGTCAATCTTGTGCGTCAATGACGGGCCCCGGCGAATATTGCCGGAAGCGGCCTTGAGGCTGACAAAACGGGGCACTGGCAGGTTGGTGACGGCCCCGCGCTCAGTGCTTTGGGCCGTGGCCGCGAACGGCACACCCAGACACAAGGCCGCGAGCACGACTGCCCGCAACCATCCGGCATATCCTATGGGACCTGTCACTTTTGCCTCACGCCTTGTCTTGGTCGCGCAATTTTATTGCGCCTCCGGCTTGGTTCAGCTTGTGCCTGTGCCGGTTCCTTGCCACTTTGGCATGACATGCACCGCTTGAAAAGCACCAGGAGAGTGAACATGCCTGCTCAGCCCCTAAGTGTTGTTGTTACGCGACGCCTGCCCGAGCCTGTCGAAGCGCGGATGGCGGAATTGTTCGACGTGAAACTGCGCAGCGATGACCTGCCCTGGACCAAGACGCAACTGACTGAGGCGATGAAATCGGCCGATGTTCTGGTGCCCACGGTGACCGACAAGATCGACGCCAACATGCTGGCCGCGGCTGGTGACCGATTGAAACTCATTGCCAATTATGGCGCAGGCATCGACCATATAGATGTGCACACGGCCCGCCAACGCGGGGTGTTGGTATCCAACACGCCGGGCACCGTGACCGAGGATACCGCCGATATGACGATGGCGTTGATCCTGGCGGTGACACGCCGCATTCCCGAGGGTCTGGCGGTGATGCAATCTGGCAGATGGGATGGCTGGGCGCCAACCGCGTTGCTGGGCCGCCGTTTGGCAGGCTCGCGCCTGGGAATTTTGGGCATGGGCCGGATCGGACAAGCTGTCGCGCGGCGCGCGGCTGTGTTTGGCTGTCAGGTGCATTACCACAACCGCAAGCGCTTGCGACCCGAGATCGAGCAAGAGCTTGGCGCGACATATTGGGAAAGCCTGGATCAGATGGTGGCACGGATGGACATCATCTCGATCAACGCCCCGCATACCCCATCGACCTTTCACCTGATGAATGCACGGCGCCTGAAGCTCATGAAACCAGAGGCGGTTATCGTGAATACGTCGCGCGGCGAGGTGATCGATGAAAACGCGCTGACGCGGATGTTGCGCGCGGGCGAGATCGCCGGCGCGGGCCTGGATGTCTATGAACATGGCACCGCGATCAACCCGCGCTTGCGCGATTTGAACAATGTGGTTCTGTTGCCGCATATGGGCTCTGCCACAGGCGAGGGTCGTCTGGAAATGGGCGAGAAAGTCCTGATCAATATCAAGACCTTTGACGATGGCCACCGCCCACCAGACCTGGTGGTTCCCGGCATGTTGTAGCGGTGCATCGCGGGCGCGCTGTATCCACCCGGCAGACCCATCGGGCGAGCTTGTCGCTTTTTGCCGGAATCGGTCGGCCACACCTTCCCAACCGGGGCCGGTTTGGGCAATTTAGGATCAGAATTTAGCCCTGCTTGGAGTTGAGCCATGAAAACGCATGTCAAAGCGCTTGTTGTCGGTGGGGGTGCTGTTGGCACCGGGATTGCCTATCATCTGGCAAGGGCGGGCTGGGACACGATGCTGCTGGAACGTGATGAGTTGACCAGCGGATCGACCTGGCATGCAGCCGGTCTGCTGCCGCTGTTCAACATGAGCTATGCAACCAGCCATATCCACAAATACTCGGTCGAGTTCTACAAGGGGCTTGAGGCGGAAACCGGGCTGAACGCGGGCTTTTCGGTCGTGGGCAACCTGCGCATGGCTCAGACCAAGGCACGCATGGATGAATACATGCTATATGCCTCGACGGCGGAAACCGTGGATATCCCGTATGAATTCCTGACGCCCTCGCAGATACAGGAGCGCTGGCCGCTGATCCGCACCGAGGATCTGGAGGGCGCGATCTATCACCCGACCGACGGTTATATCAATCCCGCTGACGTGACGCAGGCCATGGCCAAGGGCGCACGCCAATTGGGCTGCACGATCGAGCGGAAATGGCAGGTGGATGGCTACCACTGGACTGGTAGCGAGTGGCAGGTGACATGCACCAAGATGCTGGAAAAGGGCGGCAACCTGGTTGCAGGAGAGGAACAGATCGTCATCACCGCCGAACATGTGGTGACGGCCACCGGCAACCATGCGCAGCGCACCGCCAAGCTGCTGGGTATCAAGATGCCCGCCATTCCGGTTGAGCACCAGTTTATCGTCATGGACGAAGACCCGATGTTGAAGGAATGGCGCAAGAGCAACCCTGAACATCCGGTGATCCGTGATGCGGATGCGCAGTCGTATGTGCGCGAGGAACGCGGCGGCTGGATCCTGGGAGTGTATGAAAAAGGGGCGCCTGCGCGCTTTGCCCATGGCGTGCCCGACAGCTTTCGCGCCGATCTTTTCCCGCTCGATCTGGAGCGGATCGAAGACCAGTATATGGCGATGATCCACCGGATCCCGTCTTGCGAAGCCTCTGGCCTGAAAGACGATTTCAATGGCCCGATCTGCTATACACCCGACGGCAATCCATTGGTTGGGCCAGCGCCGGGCCTGCGCAACATGTGGCTGGCCGAAGGGTTCAGTTTTGGCATCACGGCCGCAGGCGGTGTGGGGCATTACATGGCCCAGATGATGACGGAGGGCGAAGCCGAGATCGACATGGCCTCGCTTGATCCCAAGCGCTACGGCAGCTGGATGACGACAGAATATGGCACCACGAAAAACGAAGAGTGCTATAACCACGTCTATGTCCTGCATCATCCCGATGAAGAACGCGAAGCAGCCCGCCCGTTGCGCACCTCTCCTGCCTATGACAGGCAGGCCGCGCGGGGCGCGCAATTTGGCCAGGTCAATGGCTGGGAACGCCCGAATTACTATGCCTCGCAAGGGTTTAACGACCATGACAGCCGCTCTTTCCGGCGCGGCGGCTGGTGGCAATATGCGGTAGAAGAGGCCAAGGCTATCCGCGAAGGTGTCGGCCTGATCGATGCCACCGCCTTTACCAAACATGTGGTCAAGGGCCCCGGCGCGACCGCATTTCTGGATTGGTTCACCTGCAACAAGCTGCCCCGCGTGGGCCGCATCAATTTGACCTATGCGCTGACCGCCGCTGGCACAACGCGGACCGAATACACCATCGTGCGCAATGGCCAGGACAGCTATTACCTGGTCTCGGCAGGTGCCTGGACGGCCTATGACGCCGATTTCCTGCGCAAGGCGGCCGAAGACAAAGCGGGCGAATTCGGCTATGTTGAAATTCAGGATGTCACCAGCCAATGGGGCGTTTTCGCCATCGCCGGGCCGAAATCGCGCGAGGTTTTGCGCGAGGTGATCGTGGACGCCGATCCGGCCACGGCACTGTCAAACAAACGGTTCCCGTGGTTGTCTGCTCGCCAGATCGAACTGGGCATGTGCCCGGTCAATGCGATCCGCGTGGCCTATACAGGCGAATTGGGGTGGGAATTGCATCACCCGATCGAGATGCAGAATTATCTTTTTGACCTGCTGGAAAATGCCGGCCAGAAACACGGTATGAAGCTGGTCGGCGCGCGGGCGCAGAACTGGCTGCGGCAGGAAAAATCCTATCGGGCCTTTGGCACCGAACTGGGCCGAGACGCTACCCCGCTGGAGGCAGATTTGCCCCGTTTCGTAGACCTGTCCAAAGAGTTTCATGGCAAGGCAGCGATGGAAAAGATTGGCATACGTTCAAAGTGCGTCACGTTGCTGATCGACGGGCCGGATGATGCCGACCCATGGGGCCGAGAGGCGCTTTATGTCGGTGATACGCGGGTAGGGCGGTTGACCTCGGGTGGTTATTCTGTGGCCTTTGGCAAGCAGATCGGTATGGGCTACGTCAACCCCGTTCACGCAGTGGTCGGCCAAAAAATGCGGGTCAAGATGCAGAACCAGTTGTGGGATGCCCAGATTGTGCAAGACAGCCCCTATGACCCGAGCAATCAGAAAATTCGCCTCGACGGCTGATATTTGCTAGAGTTTGTCAGTGGCCCGGCCAGAACGGCAGGTCACATCATGTTGGCATAGCGATATGTTGGCATAGCGATGGAGAATGCGATGTTCAGCTATGAAGCTTTGGTGGCAGATGTCCGGGCCGCCGCAACCAGGCCAGAACCCATCGAGGCGATACGGGCGGTGTTGCACGCAGCAATTGCCGATCCTGCCGCGATCCGGGCAGTCTATTCCGAGACGGAAGATGATGAAGTATGTCTGTTTGAGGATGAAAGCCTGTCGATTTGGCGGTGTCGGTTTCAACCGACCGAGTTTTTACCACCCCATGAGCATAAATTGCCTGTGCTGATTGCGGCCTATTCCGGCGCCGAAGAAAGCACGATGTATCGGCGCGAGGCCAACAAGTTGAAAAAGACCGGCACGCTTAGGGTGCGGGCGGGTGAGGTGACGTTACTTGATGAGGATGCCATCCATTCCGTGACGGCGCTGGATGACCAACCCAGCGACGCTTTTCACGTCTATATGGGCCCTTTGATGTCACTGAAACGCGATCTGTTTGACTGGGATACAGGGCGCGTCGTGCAATTTACCATGGAGAATTTCCACAGCATGATCCGGCCCAAGGGGTGAGCGCAAAGCCGATCACAGGGTCGTGCCATTGCGGTGCCGTGACGTTCGCAGCCGACCCGGGAGAGCGGTTTCTGGTATCTTGCAATTGCTCGATTTGCCGCCGCCTGAACGCCTTGTGGCTGCACTTTCCACCCGCGGCTTCGGTTGCAATGAATGTGCCCCAAGGAAGCACGATTGCCTATAGTTGGGGCGACAAGGGAATTGCGTTTCACAGCTGCAAGACCTGTGGATGCACCACCCATTGGGCCGGATTGGTGAACGCGCGGATGGCGGTGAACTTGGGTTTGGCCGATGACCCGCGCGATATTGCCAATTTGCCCCTGCGCCATTTCGATGGGGCCGAAAGCTGGGAGTTTCTCGACTAGCGGCGCGGCCTTTTTCGCGCGTCATAGCGGCACGCACCTGCACTGGGGATCAACAGGCGAGCGAAGATTTGGGTGAGTTTTTGAAACATGCGCAGAGTTTGCGGGCAGGCAGGGATATTGGCAAATCACCATTGATTGAGTGGACAATCGGGGTCTGTCGCCCCGGTTTGTTTTCAATTGGCGCAAGTTTTGCGGCAGATTTCTGTCCAAATCCCCCTGACTTTCAAACTTTAGTCACAATTCGCCGGAATACTGCTCCTCGGGGATTTAGATTCTGTGAGGGAAATTGGATGCAACGCGGGCTAAATGCGCGAGACAATGTTCGGACAACACGCCATTTTCAAGGTGGTTTCGGCGGCGACAGTCTGATCCGAACGCCCTGTGGCGCCAGGCGCGCGGACATGGTGCGCCCGGATGACCTGATCGTCACGCAAAACGGCCTGAAGCCAGTGAAACTGGTGCTCAAGCGCCGTGTGTCACGCGCCGATACCGCCGCCGGGAATGAGCGCACGCCGATCCGCCTGCGCCGCCGGGCCATCGGCCCGATGCTGCCCGAGCGCGATGTGCTGCTGTCGCCCGATCACCGCGCAGTGCTGCCGGGTTATCGCCTGGTGGGCACACAGGACAATGAAACAGCGCTCTTGCCGATTGGCGAGGTGGCAGATCATTCCGATCACGCATTCCGCGACCGCAGCGCTTTTGGGGCGGAACTTTTCACTTTTGTCTTTGAAGAACCGCAGGTTTTCCGTGTCAGCGGGCTGTTGGTCGAGAGCTTTTGCCCCAATGAAAGCACCTTGTCGGCATTGACAGGCCGGATGCGCGCCGAACTGGTGCGCCTGTTTCCCGATCTGCGCAAGGATCTTCGCGCTTATCCGACATTGGCCTTGCCCGTTGCCGACAGCTATTGCGCCGGGCCTGAGGGTGTGGGCGTATAGGAACAAGCAGCGGGTCGGTCCTGCGCACCGCCTGGCCGGGCGCCGATCGGCAGTCTACCCATTTCTCAGCCCGGTATTGGACCAAGACCGCTACACCACACCTTATGAGAATCGCGCCGGATCCAATTGCGCGCGTGTCGGGCCATCAAGTTCGCTTTGACGCCCCAGGATCAGATCTGCGGCAAATTGGCTGGCCGCTGGACTGCTTTGAATGCCATAGCCTCCCTGACCGGCCACCCAGAAAAACGCAGGTTGCGCCGGATCAAACCCGATCACCAGATTGCGATCCGGGGCAAAGCTGCGCAGGCCGGCCCAATTGGCCAACAATCGTTCAACAGGCGTCGTGACCATCGCCTCATACCGGGCCAACCCCTCGGCCAGAACCATGTCATCGGCCCAGGCATCAAAGGGTTGAACGGGGTCCTCCTCTGCGGGCGAGACCAGCAGCGCGCCGGCATCGGGCTTGGCATACCAGCTTTCGGCAGCGCCAAAAACCATTGGCCAACCCGAGACATCGTGGCCCGCGGGTGCCGCGATACGCGCCATCGACCGTCGATAGGGCTGCAACCCAATGCGCGCTACCCCTGCGGTCGCGGCCACCTCATCCGCCCATGCGCCGGCGGCATTGATCAAAAGCTTGGCCTGATAAGGCACATCCCCCGCCAACACCTGCCAGCCAGCCGGACCGTGCTTGGCGCGTTGGACCCGCGCATTGGTGACGATCTGGCCGTTGTGGGCCCGGATTTCGCGTGCGAACCCCTCAGTCAGCTTGTGCGTGTCGATGTCAAAGGCGTCGGCGTGATAGGCCGCGCGATGCAGCACATCCGGGTCAAGCACCGGGATCAACAGCCGAGCCTCTTCTGCCGAGATTTCAGCCAGGTCCATGGTGAGCAGGTCCTGGACAAAGGCCTCATTTTCGGCCCGGCTGGCCACCAGCATCAACCCGCGATCGCTAAGGACGCCGCCTTGGAATGAACGGTGAAACGCAGCTGAAGCGCGGTTTAGCGCGATGGTGCTGGCCTGGCCGTAATTCTGCTCGAACATGGCCGCCGACCGGCCAGTTGCGTGGTAGGCTAACGCCCCTTCGGCCTCTAGCACCAGCGTGCGGCCAAAGGGTGCCAGCCGCGCCGCCGTGCTCAGTCCGGCGATGCCCCCACCGATAACCAGAAAATCAATCATGTCGCCCTCATCAGCAAGCCGCTGCCCGTTGGTTCCAGGAAATCCAATTTCCGCCATTTGGGCGATTTTTCATATGTATTACCCATATTTGAAGCGCAGTGAAGGTGATTTGAGCGGGCAGTTTCAGACTGGTAATTTCAAGTCCGAGCGGTCTGTTGCTGCTGCTGAGCGGGTTTTCGCTGCAGGATCGTGAACCACACGCAAGAATTGAATGCTGAGGCGCAAGATAGATGAACTGCGGCCTTTCCTGCGCGCCAATCGCGAAACGGGGCTGTTCTTGCCGCTATCGGTGAAGTCCGACCGCGTTTCGGTCGAGGATGGCGAGCACGTGGAACGCATCAACCTCATGGTTGCGGTGGTCAATAACCCAGGAACCTCTGCACTGGATGACGGCGGGCCGACTGGCTTTGCCCAGGGTCGTGGCAAAGAGAAAGTGCAGGCGGCGCAGGACAATCTTTGTCCGATTGACACAGAGGTGCTGAGCGCTGCGATGGCGCCGCTTTCCCCGACTTTTCCGCCGGCGATCTGTTGATTTCGCCGCGCAAAATTAATGCGGTCGCAGCAATTGATCGCGCCAGCTAGGTGACAATATGGGCTAGATCGGCCCCCGGGCGCAGCAACGCGACCCTGACTTTCAGGCGGACGGCAACATTGGCGTCTTGGCCAACAATCGGGATCGCGGCAAGTCGCGCCTGGTGACGATCAAGCCATCCACCGACGAGATCGGCGAATAGTTCCGCAACGGCCCGGTAGGATTTCACACTGACATCATCGGCAAGCAGGCGCGCTTGGCGATTGGCAGATCGTCTCGGCAATGCAAGCTCGTGTGATCATATTTGTCTCGAACGGCCAAATTCTGCCGGCGTTCGTCGATTTGATCACATCCGATTTCACCGCGGCAGAGCCGCACGCCACGATCCTGCCGCTTGATTTCTTTGATCAGATGCCAAATTGCGCCGGGTAGAGCCCAATAGAATAGGGCCGCACAGCAATGTGCGGCCCTTGGTTCTGAATAATGTCTTGTCCGAGATCAGTTCGGAATTTCGGCGGTGATGCCTTCGACATAGAAATTGAGGCCCGCCAGACCGTCGTCGCCAAAATCGGCTGCGGTCTCACCTTCGGCCAACCAGACCGAACCATCTTGCTTGTTCAAAGGGCCGGTGAAGGCGTGGTACTCGCCAGAGGCCAGCGCATCACGCAGCGCTTCGGCTTCGGCCTTTACATCGGCAGGAACCGCGTCAGAGATCTCGCCAATGCCAACCATGCCAGCGCCAATTCCGTCCCATGTGTCGGTGCTTTCCCAGGTGCCGTCCATCACAGCCTTGGTGCGCGCGATGTAATAGGGCGCCCAATCATCAATGATCGAGGACACACGTGGCCATGGCGCATATTCGCTCATGTCTGAGGCCTGACCAAAGGTCATCACATTGCCCGCCTTTTCGGCGGCGGCCTGCGGCGCGGTGGAGTCGGTGTGCTGCAAGATCACGTCAGCACCTTGTTCGATCAGCGCTGTGGCGGCATCTGCCTCTTTGGCTGGATCAAACCAAGTATAGGCCCAGACGATAGAGAATTCGACATCGGGGTTTACTTTCTTGGCGTGGATATAGGCCGAGTTAATGCCCCGGATCACTTCGGGGATTGGGAAAGAAGCGATATAGCCAATCTTGTTGGTCTTGGTCATGCGGCCCGCAATCAAGCCTTGCACGGCGCGGCCTTCATAGAAACGGGCTGAATAGGTGGATACGTTGTCGGCCCGTTTATAGCCGGTGGCATGTTCGAATTTCACATTCGGAAATTTGGCGGCCACGTTGATGGTGGGGTCCATATAGCCAAAGGAGGTTGTAAAGATCAGATCGGCACCGCCGAGCGCCATCTGCGTAAGCGCACGTTCGGCATCCGCGCCCTCAGGCACACTTTCCTGGTAAACGGTTTCAACCGCATCGCCAAACGCAGCTTCCACGGCCAGACGGCCCTTGTCGTGTTCGTAGGTCCAGCCGCCATCGCCGATTGGCCCGACATAGATAAAGCCGACCTTGGTCTTGTCTTGCGCAATGGCCCCCGTAGCAAGGCCCAGGGCAAGTGTGGCGGTGGCCACAAGTTTCGTAAAGTTCATGGTTATCTCCCCATTGGTGGTAGCCCGCATTGGCGCGGGACTTAGCAGATGCCCCTAGCTTGAGGCGTGAAAACTCTTGCCCAGATCGGCCGGAGCAGCACCGGCGCCAGACCGCCTGCGGCTGATCAAAACGAGCACAAGGATGGTTATCAGATATGGCGACATAGACAAGTACTCGACCGGGATTGCGGCGCCCGCTGCCTGAAGATTCAGCTGCAAAACAGTCACGCCGCCAAAAAGATAGGCACCGACCAAAACCCGGCCTGCCTTCCAGCTGGCGAATACGACGATGGCCAGCGCGATCCAGCCCGCGCCCGCGGTCATGCCCTCAGTCCATTGGGGCACCCGCACCAGGCTGATATAGGCCCCGCCCAGCCCTGCCATGGCGCCGCCGAAAAAGATCGCGGCAATGCGAATGCGCACGACCTTGTAGCCCAGCGCGTGGGCAGCGTCACCGCTTTCACCCACCGCCCGCAAGATCAGGCCCGTGCGGGTGTATTTCAATACAGCCCACACCACCGCCACCATGGCGACTGAGAAATAGACCATCATGTCATGTTGAAACAAAACGCGTCCCAGGACCGGAACATCGGCCAACAGCGGTATGTTGACGTCATTGGTAGGAGGCGCCTTGACGCCAATATAACCCTGACCCATCAATGCCGAAAGCCCCAGCCCGAACAGGGTCAATGCCAGCCCGGTCGCGACCTGATTGGACAAGAGCACCTGTGTCAGGAACCCGAACAGCAGCGACAGGACGGCCCCACCCAAAGCGGCGGCAACAAAGCCCACTAGCGGGCTTCCGGTGGTGACGGCCACGACAAAGCCGCAGACCGCGCCGGTGATCATCATGCCCTCGACACCAAGGTTCAGAACGCCCGCTTTCTCGACGACCATTTCGCCCAATGCCGCCAGCAGGATGGGTGTGGAGGCCACCATGATCGAGGCCAGAAGGACAGTGATTGAGATTGATCCCAGCATGTTAGATCTTGCTCCGGTTTTTGCCAAGATTGGTCATGCGGCCACCTCGGGTTTCCCCAGCCGGATGCGGAAATTGGTCAGCACATCCACGGCCAAGAGAAAGAATAGCAACATCCCTTGCAACAATTGCACCGCCGCGCCGGGCAGACCCAATGTCGCTTGCGCGGCCTCGCCGCCGATATAGGTCAGCGCCAACAAGAGGCCAGCAAGCAGGATCCCGACAGGGTGCAGACGGCCCAAAAAGGCCACGATGATCGCGGTAAAGCCATAACCAGAATTGAAATCAATGCTGATCTGACCAGCCGGACCAGTGACTTCGAACATTCCCGCAAGCCCAGCCAATGCGCCAGAGGCACCAAGACAGAATACCACCAGGCGCGTCGGGTTGACGCCTGCGAACCGAGCCGCGCGGGGGCTTTGGCCCGATAATTTGATGTGAAATCCCAATAGGTGCCGGGTCAACAGCACATAGGCAAAGATCACGGCGATGAAGGCCGCCAAAACGCCCCAATGCAAGCCCGCGCTTTCGACGATGAAATTGTTATGCGCCGCCGGGAAATCACGAAAATTGCGGCTGCCAGGAAACCCCTGTCCATCGGGGTTGCGCAACAGGCCGGATGAAACAGAGGCCAACCACGCCTCGGCCACATAGACCAGCATCAACGACACAAGGATTTCATTGGTGCCGAAGCGCGTGCGCAACAGGGCAGGGATCATGGCCCAGGCCCAGCCACCCAGGGCACCGGCCAGGATCATGCCTGGAAAAAGCAACACGCTGTCGGTTGGGTAAAAGGCCAGGCCGAACCCCGCCCCGCAGATCGCGCCGACAATATACTGTCCCTCGGCGCCGATGTTCCAGATGCCAGCCCGAAACCCCAGCGCAAGGCCGATCGCGATCAAGATCAGCGGCGCCGCTTTGACCAACAATTGCCCGCGATAGTAAAAGGCGAATTCGCCAAAGATCGGGTCCCAGAAAATCGTGCGGATCGTCTCGACCGGGTTCTTGCCCAAAAACGCGAACATCAGCCCTCCGGCCAGCATCGTCAGGACAACCGCCAATATCGGGGTGGCCATCGTCCATCCGCGAGAGGGCGAAGGGCGTCTTTCAAGACGGATCATATTGTGCCTCCGATTGAGGGCGTGAAACTGCGTTCAGACATGTCCATGGTGGGCCACCTCCATGCCATGCGCGCCGCCCATCATCAGGCCGATCTCATCGACGCTCAGTCCCTTGGCAGGTCTGGGTGTGGACATCCGGCCCTCGTTCAATGCCGTGAAACGATCAGAGATTTCCATCAATTCATCGAGATCCTGACTGATACAGATGACCGCGGTGCCACCGGCGGCCAGATCAAGCAGCGCCTGACGAATTGAGGCCGCCGCACTGGCGTCCACGCCCCAAGTGGGTTGGTTGACCACCAGCACTTCTGGGCGTTGCAGGACTTCGCGCCCTATCACGAATTTCTGCAAATTGCCGCCCGACAGCGCGCGCGCGGCGTTCTCGGGGCCGGGGGTGCGCACGTCGAAATCCAGGATGATCTGCTCGGCAAATCCCCGCGCCTTTTTCCAGTTGATAAAACCGTTAGTGGCCAGTTTTTCACGTATTGTGCCGGTCAGCGCGGCGTTTTCGATCAACGACATATCGGGTGCTGCCGCATGCCCCAGCCGTTCTTCGGGCGCGGCCAACAGGCCAAGGGCCCGGCGCGCATTGGGACCAAGCCGTCCTATCGGTTGCCCCATCAATTGCACACTATCGGGCGCGGCCGGGGCCTCTCCGGACAATACGGCCAGCAATTCATCTTGTCCGTTGCCTGCAACCCCGCCGACACCCAGAATTTCGCCCTTTTGAACCACGACATTGATGTCTTTGAGCGATGTGCCAAACTGACTGGCCGAGGCCACTGACAGGTTTTTCAATTCGATGGCCACCTCGCCCAGGGCGGTGGCTTCGCGGCTGGGCGTCATTAGCGTTTCGCCCACCATCATCTCGGCAAGTTCGCGGGCAGATTTTTCCGCCGGTTTGCACGCGCCCACCACCCGGCCCAAACGCAAGATCGTGGCCTGGTCGCACAATGTGCGGATTTCTTCCAGTTTGTGAGAGATATACAAGATTGCCGTGCCCTCGGCCGACAATTGGCGCAAAGTCTCAAACAGGATCTCGACCTCTTGCGGGGTCAGCACGCTGGTCGGTTCATCCATGATCAACAACTTGGGGTCTTGCAGGAGACACCGAATGATTTCAACGCGTTGCCGCTCACCAGCGCTAAGATCGCCGACCAGACGGGTTGGATCCAACGGCAGGCCATATTCCTGGCTGACATCGCGGATGCGCCCCGCCAGCTCGCGCATCGGCGGTGGGTTTTCCATGCCCAACGCCACATTCTCGGCCACGTTCAGCGCCTCAAACAGGGAAAAATGCTGGAACACCATCGCCACGCCGGCATGGCGGGCGGCATGCGGGGTTGCGGGCTCGTGCGGGGCGCCATTCCAGCGCATCACGCCACTGTCCGGGCGCACCAAGCCGTAGATCATTTTGACCAATGTCGATTTGCCAGCGCCATTTTCGCCCAGAAGCGCATGGATTTCACCGGGCTGAATGTCGAATGAGACATCCGCATTGGCCACGACACCAGGATAGGCCTTGGTAACGCCGTTGATCGACAATAACGGTGTTGTCATGCAGTCATCTCCAATGCGTTGGGCCGCTGCGCCCAGTTTTGGCTCAGTTGGCTGGCCACGGAAAGCGCAATCTGATGCGGGTGCTTGCCCATTGTTGGATCGCCGATCGGACAGGTGAGCGACGCAATACGCTCGGGGCTGTGGCCCAATGCTTTCAGGCGGCTGCGAAAGCGCGTCCATTTGGTGGCCGAGCCGATCAATCCGGCGAAATCGAACCTGTGTGAAAGCAGGCGGTGGCAAAGTTCCAGGTCAAGTGCGTGAGAATAGGTCAGCACAAGATGCGCAGCTGAAACCGGGGCCAAAGGAACGCTGTCGGCAGGGTTGGCCGCGGGCAACGCAGTAACATTCGGATGCGTATGTTCAGGGAACCGGTTCGCGCCGGTGTCAACCCAGGTGATCGAGACATTGGGAAGCGGTGCCATCACATCAACAATGGCGCGCCCGACGTGACCGGCCCCATAGATCCAAAGCGCGTGACGGGGCGTCACCAGCGGTTCAAAAAGCCAACCCTGCGCAAATAGCACGCCGCTTTGCTGCGCACCGCTGCGTTGGTCACGGGCGGCTTGGCGCAGCGCCATTGGGCAGTTGGCCTCACCACTAATACGGCGCAACGCAAGTGCCGAGCCTTGCGCCAACCGCTGTTTCGTCCAGCGTTCCGCCACCAGCGATACCGACCCCCCGCAGCATTGGCCCAATCCGGGCCCAAGTGGCACCTCGATCGCGAAGGCGCCCTCAAGCGCGCGTGTTGCTGCATCAAATTCAAGCGCGCCGCCGCCGATTGTGCCCGATTGCCCCCCGGGCCAGACGAGCATGGATGCGCCTGCTTCACGCGGCGCCGAACCGCGCACGCGTGCGACGACAATGCGCATCACCGGCCCGTGCCGAGCCACCGCATCGGCGATTTCGCAAAGGTTCAGCGTCATGGATTCGCCCCGATCAAAGAGGACAGAATGCGCTCTGCTGTGGCGGGTGCGTTCAGGCGCGGGTAGTCCGGTCGGGCGGCGCTAATTGCATGAGAAATAGCCATAAATGCTGAGATGCCCAACATGAATGGCGGTTCTCCGACGGCCTTGGAACGATAGATCGTCTCAGCGCGGTTTTCGCCATCCCACAATGTCACATTGAAGATGTCGGGCCGGTCGGAGCATGCCGGGATCTTGTAGGTCGAGGGCGCATGGGTGCGCAATTTGCCCTTGTCGTCCCAAACCAATTCTTCGGTGGTCAGCCAGCCCGCGCCTTGGACAAAGGCCCCTTCTACCTGGCCGATATCCAACGCCGGGTTCAGTGAGGCGCCCGCGTCATGCAAGATGTCGGTGCGCAAGATGCGATTTTCACCGGTCAGCACATCGACAACAACCTCGGTGACGGCGGCCCCATAGGCAAAATAGAAGAACGGTCTGCCTTTACCCTTGATACGGTCCCACTCCAGCTTGGGTGTCTTGTAGAACCCGGTCGCGCTCAGGCTGATGCGCGCCTGGTAGCAGGCGGCAGCGGCTTGAGCGAAGGTGAAACGGCTGTCTCCGATCAGGACATGTCCGTCGGCAAAGCGGACAGGCTGGTCCCCGTTAACGGCGCTCAAATGGCCCTCCATACGTTGACGTATAGTATTGCAGGCATCCCAAACGGCCATACCGTTCAGGTCAGACCCGCTGGACGCGGCTGTTGCCGATGTGTTGGGCACTTTGGCCGTGTCTGTGGCGGTAATCTTTACGGTTTCCAGCGGCACGTCAAAGGCGCGTGCGGCCACTTGGGCTACTTTTTGGAACAGGCCCTGGCCCATCTCGGTGCCGCCGTGGTTCATCTGTATCGAGCCGTCCTGATAGACATGCACCAAGGCGCCGGCCTGGTTGAGATGGGTCAAGGTGAATGAAATGCCAAATTTCACCGGCGTCAGCGCTATGCCACGTTTCAAAAGCGAATTGGCCCGGTTCCAGGCATCAATTTCGCCCCGCCTTTTGGCATAGGATGCGCTTTTCGCCAGCGCATCACAGATGGCGCCCAGTTCAAAATCCTCGACCTCTTGGCCATAATGCGTCGATTGCGGCGCCGGGGCCGGGCTGTCGCGGTAGAAATTGCGCTGCCGAACAAGGAACGGATCCAAACGCAGAGAATGGGCCACATGGTCCATCACCCGTTCGATTCCGATCATCCCTTGCGGCCCGCCAAAGCCGCGAAAAGCCGTGGCAGATTGCGTATTGGTGCGCAGCCGGTGGCTTTCGATCCGCATATGGGCGATGTGATAGGCATTGTCCGAATGCAGCATGGCCCGGTCTGCAACCGGGTGCGTCAGATCCAGGGCCCAGCCCGCGCGCGTGCAGTGGGTAAAGTCAACTGCCAGAACACGGCCGGTGGCGTCATAGCCCACGTCATAGCTGATGCGGAAATCGTGACGCTTGCCAGTGATCACCATGTCATCGTCGCGGTCATAGCGCATCTTGGCCGGGCGTTTGAGCTGATGCGCCACCACCGCACAGGCAACGGCCAAGGCGTTGCCCTGGCTTTCCTTGCCGCCAAATCCACCACCCATTCGGCGCGTTTCGACCCGCACCGAATGCATGGGTTGACCGATGGCGTCGGCGACTTTGTGTTGAATTTCAGTGGGATGCTGGGTGGAGGAATGGATCAGCATATCGCCATTGTCTTGTGGCAAGGCGCAGGCGGCCTGGCCTTCGAGGTAGAAATGCTCTTGCCCGCCGATCTCAAATGTATCGCGCAGGCGCATGGGCGCATTGACCAACGCGGACTGCGTTTGCCCGCATTCCCAAACCACCGGATCGCCAAAACGGCTGTCGGCGGCAAGCGCCTCATCAATGGTCAGAATGGCGTCTTTGTCCGCAATGTCGAACTTGGCCAGACGCGCGGCCTTGCGTGCCGCCAGATGAGAGGTCGCCGCGACCAGAAACATGGGCTGTCCGACATAATGCACCTGGTCCGTGGCCAAGAGTGGCTCATCATGCACGGATGGGGAAACATCATTGGCAAAGGGCAAGTCCGCGGCGGTCATCACGGCGACCACGCCCGGCGCATGACGCACCTTTGTCAAATCAAGCCCATTGATCTGACCCGCAGCCACAGGGGATTGGCCAAATGCCAGATGCACGGTGTTGGCGGGCAAGGGGATGTCATCGACATAGCGCGCCGCACCCGAAACATGCAATTTGGCGGCATCATGGGGCAGGGATTTGGCGACGCTCATGGCGTCACCTCCAGCACATGGGTGGGTTGGCCGGACAAATCATGGAAATACCGCACCAACAGGTTTTGGGCCACGCGCAAACGATACTCGGCCGAAGCGCGCATATCTGTAAGCGGGGAAAAATCCTGACCCATCTTGAGCGCGGCAGCCTGTGCCGTTGCCAGGCTCCAGTCCTGGCCAACCATGGCGGCCTCAACTGCCGACGCGCGCTTGGGAATGCCGGCCATTCCGCCAAAGGCCAGCCGCGCAGAAACGACCTTGCCGCGATTTAATTCGATGTTGAAACAGGCGCAAAGCGCCGAGATATCCTGATCAAAGCGTTTTGAGATCTTGTAGCAGCGTAGGTTGGGCGCCTTGTTCGGCAAGGTAACGCCCGTGACCAATTCGCCCGCCACGCGATCTTGTTTTCCATAATCCAGAAAGAACTCTTCTACCGCGATGTCCCGGCTGTTCGCGCCGTGACGCAGGTGCAGCGTCGCGCCCAAGGCGATGAGCGCGGGAGGGTTGTCTCCGATGGGTGAGCCATTGGCGATATTGCCGCCGATTGTCGCCGCGGCACGTACCTGGGTTGAGCCATAACGGCGCACCATTTCCGCGTAACTGGGGTGCATCTCGTGCAACAGCGCGTGCACGCGGTCCATTGTGACCGCCGCGCCAATCCTCACCGCCCGGTCGTCATGGGTAACCTGTTGCAGGTCCGCGCAACGGCTCAAGAACGCCACCTTTGGCAGACTGCGCAGCCCTTTCGTGACCCACAGCCCAACATCCGTGGCCCCGGCGATCAGGGTTGCGTCTGGATTGGCAGCATACCAGTCTGCCAATTCGTCCAAAGATGCCGGCGCAAATTCCACCTTGGGCACGTCAATTGCCTCCCCGGCCCAATCCGGGAGCGGTGCGTCAAAGGCGCGATCGGCGGCGCGGATGATCGGCGCATAGCCGGTGCAGCGGCACAGATTGCCAGCCAAGACATCATCATGGTCTCTGTCCCGCCTGATCTGCGCGGCCACCAGCGAATTGACGATGCCGGGCGTGCAAAACCCACATTGTGAGCCATGCAAATCGACCATGGCATCTTGCACCGGATGTGCGCCACCCAGCCCCTCGATGCTGCGCACAGTGCGGCCATGCAACTGCGGCAAGAACAAAATGCAGGCGTTCAGAGCCTGAGTAGACCGCCCATCGCCCACTACAACGGTGCAGGCCCCGCAATCGCCTTCGTTGCAGCCCTCTTTGGTGCCAGTCAGGCCCTGGGTTTCTCGTAGCCAATCCAGAAGCGTGATAGTGGGCTCATCCACCTGCACATTCTGGGGTTCCCCGTTCAGAAGAAACTGAACTTCCATCTGTTGGTCCGCCGCGTTCTTTACTTTTGGTCTATGCTGCGTCTCGCCCGATGCGGCGTAAAGCGAGGGTCGCGACCACCTTGTTGACCCAAGAAAAGCCCGGAACGGACGCGGTGGCAAGGATTGCTTTCACGTAGGGGCCTAAAAGACCTCCAAAAATTTCAATGAAATGGTCAAGTTTTGCAATTGGGGCCGAAATATCAAGACCTTTGGCGTAGTCGACCGCCGGGCACGAACAATAGGCCATCGTGGCATCCGCATTGGCGCGGTCGTTTGCCTGACGATCAGCAGCCCCGGCACAGCCCAACGCGCTAATATCGCGCGCAAGAGAGCATTCATTCTTTAACCTCCGCCGGGTGCTGACTAAGGTGCCTTCATGAGTAGTCAAACACGATTCATCCATCTGCGCGTTCACTCGGAATATTCCCTCTTGGAAGGGGCCGTGCCGATCAAAAAGCTGCCCGGGCTTTGTGCCAGTTTGGGTATGCCGGCAGTTGCGGTGACCGATACCAACAACCTGTTCGCGGCGCTGGAATTCGCGGTCGGCGCTGCGGGGGCCGGCATTCAGCCGATCATGGGGTGTTCGGTGGATTATGCCTTTGATCCGGCGCCGCCAGGCAGCAATCCACGCCGCCCCGCGCCATTGGTTCTGCTGGCCCAGAATGAGCAAGGCTATGGCAATCTGATGAAGCTCAATTCCTGTCTCTATCTGGGCGAGCCGGGCGCGATTCCGCAGGTCACGGCCGAACAATTGGGCGCACATGCAAAAGGTGTGATTTGCCTGACAGGCGGCGCAATGGGGCCGGTGGGCCAACTGGTGCGCGCCGGCAATACGGCCAAGGCTGACGCTCTGATGGATCAGTTGAGCGCCCAGTTTGGCGACAGATTGTATGTAGAGCTACAGCGCCATCCCGGCGATGGCGATCTGTCCAGGGCCGAGCGTGAGACAGAGCGCTATTTTATCGAGAGCGCCTATGCGCGCGGCGCGCCGCTGGTGGCCACCAATGATGTCTATTTCCCAACGGCTCAAATGTATGAGGCCCATGACGCGCTTATATGCATCGCAGATGGCGCCTATGTCGACCAACAAGATGACCGCCGACGCCTGACCGACCAGCATTATTTCAAATCGCCGCAGGAAATGGCAACGCTATTCGCCGACCTTCCGGAAGCAATTGAAAACACTGTAGAAATTGCGCGGCGCTGCGCCTTTGCAGCTTATCGAAGAGATCCGATCCTGCCCAAATTTGCCGATGATGAGGTCGAGGAATTGCGCCGCTCGGCCCGCGAAGGGCTAAAGGACCGCTTGGCCGTAATCCCGCATGCGGCGCCAGTGGACGCCTATGAAAAGCGGCTGGAATTCGAGCTGGGCATCATCGAAGGCATGGGGTTTCCCGGCTATTTCCTGATCGTGGCCGACTTCATAAAATGGGCCAAGGATCACCAAATCCCGGTGGGGCCGGGACGTGGCTCTGGGGCGGGCAGCCTGGTGGCCTATGCGCTGACGATCACTGATTTGGACCCATTGCGCTATAGCTTGTTGTTCGAGCGGTTCTTGAACCCCGAACGGGTGTCGATGCCCGATTTCGACATCGATTTCTGCATGGATCGCCGCGAAGAGGTGATCCGCTACGTGCAAGAGAAATATGGCCGCGACAAGGTGGGCCAGATCATCACCTTTGGCGCGCTTTTGTCCAAGGCGGCGGTGCGCGACATCGGGCGGGTTCTGCAAATGCCCTATGGGCAGGTAGATCGTCTGTCCAAGATGATCCCGGTCGAAGGTGTCAAACCCGTCAGCATAGAAAAGGCGCTGGCCGACGAGCCACGCCTGCGCGAAGAGGCACGCGCCGAAGAAGTGGTAGACCGCCTGCTGAAGTATGGCATGCAGGTCGAAGGACTGTTGCGCAACGCCTCGACCCATGCCGCCGGCGTGGTGATCGGCGACCGCCCGCTGGATGAGCTGGTGCCCCTGTATCGAGACCCGCGATCGGACATGCCCGCCACGCAATTCAACATGAAATGGGTGGAACAGGCCGGGCTGGTCAAGTTTGACTTTCTGGGGCTGAAAACCCTGACTGTGGTGCAAAATGCGATTGACCTGATACATGCCAGCGGGCGCGATTTGCACATCGCACCGGACGGCGCAGAAATCTACATCCCTGCCAGCGGCGCGGAAAATGACATCGGCGCCATCCCGCTGGACGATGAAAAAACCTATGAGCTGTATGCAGCGGCCAAAACCGTCGCGGTGTTTCAGGTGGAAAGCTCGGGCATGATGGACGCGCTGCGGCGCATGAAGCCCACCTGTATCGAGGATATTGTGGCGCTTGTTGCGCTGTATCGCCCTGGCCCGATGGAGAATATCCCCACCTATTGTGAGGTGAAGAACGGGCTGAAAAAGCTGGAAAGCATCCATCCGTCGATTGACCATATCCTGGCCGAGACCCAGGGCATCATCGTTTATCAGGAACAGGTGATGGAAATCGCGCAGGTGATGGCGGGGTACACATTGGGCGGTGCGGATCTGTTGCGCCGCGCGATGGGCAAAAAAATCAAGGAGGCGATGGATGCCGAGCGGCCCAAATTCGTCGACGGTGCCAAGGCAAACGGGGTGGACAAAAAGAAAGCCACCGAGGTTTTCGACCTCCTGGAGAAATTCGCCAACTATGGCTTCAACAAATCCCACGCGGCCGCCTATGCGGTGGTCAGCTATCAAACGGCATGGCTAAAGGCGAACCACCCGGTCGAATTCATGGCAGGCGTCATGAATTGCGATATTCACCTGACCGACAAGCTTGCGGTCTATGCCGAAGAGGTGCGGCGGGGCCTTGAGATTGAAATCGTCCCACCGTGCGTGAACCGCTCCATGCCCACCTTTACGGTCACTGACGGTCAGGTGGTCTACGCACTGGGCGCGCTGAAGAACGTGGGCGTCGAGGCGATGAACCTGATCGCAGAGGGCCGCGATGAGACGCCGTTTGCCACGCTCTTTGATCTGGCGCGGCGGGTGGATCTGAAACGTGTGGGCAAGCGGCCCATGGAAATGCTGGCGCGTGCTGGCGCCTTTGACCAGCTGGATCCCAACCGCCGCCGTGTGTTTGACAGCCTCGATGCGCTGGTCGCTTATTCGGCGGCGATCCACGAACAGCGCGCCAGCGCGCAGGTGTCGCTGTTTGGCGAAGCGGGTGAAGATTTGCCCGAGCCGCGCCTGTCAGCGGCCGAAGACTGGTTGCCCAATGAGCGTCTGGCCGAAGAACACAAGGCCATCGGCTTTTACCTGTCGGGCCACCCGCTGGACGACTACATGACCGCCTTGAAACGTAAGAAAGTCATGACCTTGCAAGAGGTCCGAGAGGCCGCGGAACGCGCGCCGCTGGTGGCCAAGCTGGCAGGCTCTATCGCGGGAAAGCAAGAGCGCAAGTCAGCCCGCGGCAATCGCTTTGCTTTCATCCAGCTGTCTGATCCGACGGGCCTGTATGAGGTGACCGTGTTCTCAGACACGTTGGAAGCCGCACGCGATGTCATCGAGGTGGGGGCAAATGTGGTTCTGGGGGTTGAGGCAAATCTGGAAAGCGACCAGTTGAAATTGCTGGCCCGTTCGATCACGCCAATTGATACGGTTGCGGCTGAGGCCAGCGGCATGGGCCTGCGGATCTATTTTGACGATGTGGCGGCACCGGCGGCGGTTCTGAGTGTGGTGGAGCGGTTCCAGCAGGATCAGGCCATTCGCAGCCGAGGTCCGCTGGAATTTTGCGCGCTCAACGTCGAGATCGAACAGGCAGGCAAGCCGCGCCCGGCCGAGGTAAGTTGCACCATTGGCGAGGACTGGAAACTGAACCCCCAGATCAAGGGTGCGCTGCGCTCATTGCCCGGCGTGGTGATGGTAGAGGAATGTTAGGGGCCTAAAACCATTGACCCGGCTCCATCAGGCCCAAGTCCAGCAATTGTTGCGAATTCCAGTCGAATTCCATCGAATTGTGCCACTTGAATGTGGTGATATCAAAGGTCGATCCGGCATTGGATTTCAGCGCCTTGGCGGTGCGAAACGAGGCCACGGCAACGGTAATGTTGTGGTGCCAAGGGCAGCTGTAGGTGTTGTATTCTTCGTCGTTGAACGTGTGATTTTCGCGCAGCCTCAGCCCGGGTTTTGCCCGGAATATCGAAATCCGGTCAATCTTGCGCCGCTGCTCGGGAATATGTTCTTCAAACCGCCAGCGCAGGCCGCCAAAGAAATTGAGTTGACGTTCCAGCGGGTGGTTTTGTGCATCCGGCCTGGCCAGCGCATAATAGCCGGAACGGTCCAGATAGGCATCGTCCAACGACACGGCATGCGGAAAATCGGTCAGATCGCCCGCATATAGATCAATGACATAGCTGAGCACCGCATCGCGCCGTTCCTCCGTGTGGAAGGCCAGCATTTCACCCACCGAACGGCTTTCGCAAAATGGATAAAACAGGTATTCGGCATTGTAACAATAGTAGATCCACTGCCCGGCCGCGGCGTCTGAAATGGCATTGATGGCCGTTTCGGTTGCGGCTTCTGCGCTGAAGTCATGCGCAATGAGATGGACCTGCCCCTCAAGAATTGGGGCCAGTTCCAGGCTGGCCGGGGCCAATACCAGCATTTGCGAAAACCCAAGTGCCAGGTGATGACGGACAGTGCTGTCCACCTCGATCAGGTCCTCGGCCAGGATCACCGCGATCGGGCCCTTGCGCAAAACTTTGCGGGCCGTGCCGAGAAACTGATCAAGGGTCGCGTATTGCATGGTGGTGGGACTATATGACCTGTTTCGGTGAAGATCGCATGAATGGGGCAAATTGCAAGCATTGCAGCACCCTGCGATTGAAGATAAGTCTGCGCGCTGATCAAAGTGGAAAGCGCGGACCATGACCAAGAAGCTGTTCATCAAGACCTATGGTTGCCAAATGAACGTTTACGACAGTGAACGGATGGCCGAGGCATTGGGCGGCGCGGGCTATGTCGAAACCGCGACGCCCGACGATGCGGATATGATTTTGTTGAATACCTGCCACATCCGGGAAAAGGCGGCTGAAAAGATCTATTCGGAACTTGGGCGCTACAAGGGATTGAAGGCCGAAAAACCGGAGCTGAAAATTGGCGTCGCTGGCTGTGTGGCCCAGGCCGAAGGTGCCGAGATCATGCGTCGTCAGCCGATGGTCGATCTGGTTGTTGGCCCGCAAAGCTATCACCGTCTGCCGGAAATGGAGGCCAAGGCGGGCCAGGGCGCCAAGGCCTTGGACACCGATTTCCCCGAAGAGGACAAATTTGAGCATCTCAAGGCCCGCCCCAAGGCTCCGCGTGGCCCGACCGCGTTTTTGACCGTGCAAGAAGGCTGTGACAAATTTTGCGCCTTCTGCGTGGTGCCCTATACGCGTGGCGCCGAAGTCAGTCGCCCGGTGGCGCGCATCCTTGATGAGGCCCGCGACCTGACCGAACGCGGCGTGGCCGAAATCACGCTATTGGGTCAAAATGTGAACGCCTATCACGGCCAGGGCCCCGACGGCACGGATTGGACATTGGCGCGGCTGATCCGTGAATTGGCGGATATCGATGGCCTCAAACGCATCCGGTTCACCACGAGCCACCCTAACGATATGGACGATGATCTGATCGCCGCGCATGGCGAGATTGACAAGCTGATGCCGTATCTGCATCTGCCGGTTCAATCGGGCAGCGACCGGATATTGAAAGCCATGAACCGCAAACATACCGCCGAAAGCTATTTGCGATTGATTGAGCGCATCCGCGCCGCGCGCCCGGATATTCTGCTGTCCGGCGATTTCATCGTGGGCTTTCCCGGCGAGACAGATCAGGATTTCCAGGACACGCTGAAATTGGTGCGCGATGTTGGGTACGGCCAGGCCTATTCGTTCAAATATTCCGCCCGTCCCGGCACGCCCGCAGCAGAACGTGCCACGGTTGATCCTGCGGTCGCCGACGCGCGCTTGCAAGAGCTGCAAGCCCTGTTGAGCCAACAGCAAAAGGCCGCCCAAGAGGCGATGGTTGGCCGCGAAGTTGGTGTATTGTTTGAAAAAGCGGGCCGGCAAGACGGACAGACCGTCGGGAAATCCGATCACCTTCACGCGGTGTTTGTTAACCACCCTGATGCTGAAATTGGACGGGTTCAACGGGTGCGGATCGTGGCCAGCCATGCCAATTCTCTGGCCGGTGAATTGTTGCCCTAAAGCCAACAATCTTCAAAAAAGCACTCATTCAGGCCAATATTGCCACAATTTTCGCCAATTTTTGGGTGAAATGCTCGAACCTGTTAAAGTGAAGTCTGTGTGTTTGAGTAAAGGGTGAACGGATGAGAATGTTGAATTTTGGCAAAAAAATCGGAGTGCCGATCGCCGCAGCGCTTTTGCTGGCCATGGCGATGTGGCCGTCTGTGGCCCCGGCAGCAAAATCCGGCTCAGGCGATGGCGAAATCCTGATCCCCGGCATATGGGTCGATCCCGATGGTTGTGAACACTGGGTCATGGATGACGGTTGGGAGGGCTTCATGAGCCCCGTTGTCACCCCCGACGGCAAGGCGGTCTGTGGACGCGACCCTGCCGGGCCGGTGACCTGTGGTCTGGTGCCATCGGACCAATTCTTTGCGACAGACGAGGCCGAATTGTCGGCATCCGCCATTGCCAGCCTGAAGCGGTTTTTCAAAAGCGAGCGCTCTCGGGTATTCGTGATCGAAGGGCATACCGACAGTCGGGCATCAAACGCCTATAATGACGATTTATCCGGCAGGCGCGCCATGGCCGTAGCCAATGTTGGCAAAAGCGTCGGGGCGAGGATACAATCTGTGCGCGCCCTGGGTGAGCGGCAACCCCGCGCAACCAACGCCACTTCTGCCGGGCGGGCAATGAACCGCCGCGTTGAAATTATGTGCGTTCGATAGGGGCGGGACCATGATCAAGAAAACACTATTCATTTGCGCCGCCAGTCTGTTTGTTGCCGCATGCGAGGGTTCGCGGGTGCAGGATCTCAGCGTTGATTACGGCCCCGACGCCAAAGGGTTGGAGCAACTCAAGGCCGGGATATGGGTTGACCCGAACGGTTGTGAACACTGGATTATCGATGATGGTATCGAGGGGTATCTGTCTCAGCGCCTGCAGCCCAACGGCAAGCCGGTCTGTGGCAACACATTGCCGGCCGGAACCGTTGTCGGTGATTTCAAGCGCGGCTCGACCATCGCCGATATTTTCTAGGCTGCTGCCCGCGGGCGCCGCATGGAATTGCTAAACTTTTGTGAAACAAGCCGCTTCGCCCTTGCACAGGGCGTGGCGGCTTGGCACGATGGGGCCAACTTTGCCACGGAGGTCTTTGTTGGGACTTAGCGAAATGTCACCGCCCGCTGCGGGTGTATCACCAGAAACGCTTTTGGAATTCCCTGACAATCGATTGTTGATCGACCTTTGCGGCCCCCATGACAGCAACCTGGCGCAGATTGAAAATCGACTGGGCGTGCAGATCATGCGTCGCGGCAATCAGCTGGCGATCATCGCAGAGCCTGCCTTGCAAGAGCAGGCCGTGGCCGTGTTGCAGGCTCTGTATGCCCGGTTGGAAAGCGGGCGCGCCATCGACATTGGCAGCATAGACGGAGAAATCCGTTTGGGCGGCAGCAACGCCGAAGACGGCGCCGATGGCGGCGACCAACTGGAAATGTTTCGCGCCGGTGGCCGGGTTGAGATCCAGACCCGCAAGAAACTGGTCGAGCCGCGCACAGCCGCGCAAAAAGCCTATGTTGAAGCCCTGTTCAAGAATGAGCTGGCCTTCGGTATTGGCCCCGCGGGCACCGGCAAGACCTATCTGGCTGTGGCCGTCGGGGTGAACATGTTCATAGGCGGGCATGTTGATCGGATCATCTTGTCCCGCCCGGCGGTGGAAGCCGGGGAACGTCTGGGCTTTCTGCCCGGCGACATGAAGGACAAGGTCGATCCTTACATGCAGCCGCTCTACGACGCGCTGAACGACTTTTTGCCCGGCAAGCAGGTCGCCAAACTGATCGAAGAAAAGCGCATTGAGATTGCGCCGCTGGCCTTTATGCGGGGCCGCACCCTGGCCAATGCCTTTGTGGTGCTGGATGAGGCGCAGAATGCCACCACCATGCAGATGAAGATGTTCCTTACCCGGCTGGGCGAGGGCAGCCGCATGGTGATCACCGGCGATCGGACTCAAATTGACCTGCCGCGTGGCCAGCAAAGCGGTCTGGCCGATGCCGAGCGTCTGCTGGGCGGGATCAAGAAGATCAGTTTCAATTACTTTACTGCCAAGGACGTTGTGCGCCATCCCTTGGTCGCCAAGATCATTGAGGCTTATGACGCCGACACCGCCAAATGACTTTCTGATCATGGCCCCTGTCATTGATATCGTTATCGAAGCCCCGGGCTGGGAGGCAGCGGCTTTACAGAACTGGGCAGAGGCTGCGCTGGACGGTGTTCTGGCGGAACTGGACTTGCCGCAGCGCCCCTATGAGGTCGTTTGCCTGGCCTGCGACGACGCCCGGATCGCCACGCTGAATGCCGATTTCAGGGGCAAGCCGCACCCCACAAATGTATTGAGCTGGCCCAGTGAGCAGCGCGCCGCGCCTGTGGCAGGCGCACTTCCCGCGCCACCCCGGATTGACGCCCTTGGCGATATCGCGCTGGCTCTGGAAACCGTGACCACAGAGGCGCAGGATCGGGGGATAACCTTGCAGGCACATGCCACGCATCTGCTGGTTCACGGGATCTTGCATTTGCTGGGCTTTGATCATGTGAATGACAAAGATGCCGCAGTGATGGAAGGCTTGGAAAGCCGCATACTTGCAAAACAGGGGTTTGCGGACCCATATAGCGATGAGGCGGTGCCAAATGCGGCGCCGAGTGAAAGGTAACATGGGCGACACGACCGACGGATCTTCTATGGCAGCGCCAAGCGCGCAGGGTGAAGATCCAAATGAAAACCGGGGCTTTTGGGGCCGCATCGTGGATGTGCTGACGCCGCCCCCATCTCAACAAGACGGCCAGATCGACGCAACCGGCGTCCAGGATGTCGGTGCCAGCATGATGCCGCCCGGCATGTTGAACCTGAGCCGCATGCGGGTCGAAGATGTGGCGGTGCCCAAGGCCGATATCGTCAGCGTGCCCAGTTCCATTTCACAAGCCGATCTCGTCAAGGTCTTTCGCGAAAGCGGATTGACGCGCCTGCCGGTCTACAAAGGCACACTGGACAGCCCGCTCGGGCTTGTGCACCTGAAGGACTTTGCGCTTCAGCATGGCTTCAACGGAGCCAGCAAATCGCTGAACATGCGCCAGATGATCCGTCCACTGCTTTACGCGCCCCCGTCCATGCCGATCGGTGTCTTGTTGCAAAAGATGCAAAGCGAGCGGATGCATATGGCCCTGGTCATTGATGAATATGGCGGGGTGGATGGTCTGGTGACGATCGAAGATCTGATCGAGCAGGTTGTCGGTGAAATCGCCGATGAACACGATCAGGAAGAAAGCACTTTCTGGTCGCTAGAAAAACCGGGTTGTTATCTGGTTCTCGCAAAGACACCGCTTGAAGCTTTCGAGGCCGAGTTGGGCCGCAGCCTGACCGAAGGATTGGATGACGAAGAAATCGACACCATGGGTGGGCTGATCTTTTTGCTAAGCGGGCGCGTGCCCTCGCGCGGCGAAGTGGTTCGCCATCCCGCCGGGGTCGAGTTCGAAGTTGTCGATGCCGACCCGCGTCGCGTCAAACGCCTGCGCGTGCGCCTGCCGGCTGCGACCGATGACGCCTGAGCGGGGCGCAACAATGACATCTGAAAGCAAATGGCGCCGCAGGGCGATCATGGCCGCCCTCGGGCTTGCCGTGGCGCTGGGGCAAGCCCCGTTCGGGCTTTGGTCGCTTGCACTACTGGCGCTGGCGGCTGCGATCATGCGTGCCAGCGCCGCGTCGACGATCAAGGCCGCCTTCGGGGCGGGATTTTGGTTGGGCGTTGGGTATTCTGCGCTGACATTCATCTGGATCGCCGAGCCCTTTTTTGTCGATCCATGGGCCACCGGCTGGATGGCGCCCTTCGCCGTGGCCGCGATGGCGGCAGGCTTGGGGCTGTTCTGGGGCGCAGGTGCTGCATTGGGCCTGTGGCTGGGCGGCGCAGGCCAACTGGGCCGGGCGCTGGGGCTGGCTTTGGGGCTCAGCGCGGTCGAGGCATTGCGATCCTATGTATTTACTGGGTTTCCCTGGGCGCTGATCGGCCAGATATGGATCGATACCGCCTTTTACCAATTGGCGGCCTGGGCCGGACCTTTGGGTGTGACCCTGATCACCGTGGTCATGGCCGCGACGCTGGCACACGCATGGCGCCAGCGTCATTTCGTCAGTGCTTTCGTTTCGGTCGCGCTGTTGGTCGCGGGTTTCGGATTGGGCTACGGTGTGCAATCGGCCCCGCGCGCACCCGCCAATGCCGCCGATGCGGCGGGCGCGGCACCGATTTTCCGTCTGGTTCAACCCAACGCATTGCAACATCAAAAATGGGATCCCGCCTACAGTCCGATATTCTTTGAGCGCCAGTTGGCGTTCAGTGCCGAACCGGGTGCGGCGGATTTGGTCATCTGGCCCGAAGTTGCGGTCACATTCCGGTTGGAAGACCGCACCGCGCCCTATGACGAAATGGCGCGCGCCGCGGGTGGCGTTCCGTTGGTTTTTGGTGCCCAATCGGTCAGGCAGGGGCAGGCCTTCAACTCGCTTGCGGTGCTGGATGCGACCGGGGCCATCACACAATCCTACGACAAGACGCATTTGGTGCCTTTTGGCGAATATATACCCGGCGGCGGCCTGCTGGAGAGCCTGGGTCTGCGCGGGCTGGCCCAGCAAATGCCAGTCGGTTTCACACCAGGCCCGGGCCCGCGCCTGCTGGATTTCGGCGCGCTGGGCAAGGCCCTGCCGATGATTTGCTATGAGGCGATCTTTCCGCATGAATTGCGCCGCGTGCCCGAGCGACCAGATTGGCTGTTGCATGTAACCAATGATGCCTGGTTCGGCGAGTTCTCGGGCCCGTTCCAGCATCTGGCCCAGGCCCGGGCGCGGGCGATCGAATTCGGCTTGCCCGTGGTTCGCGTCGCCAATACCGGCGTTTCGGCCATGATCGACGCACGGGGAAATATCCTGTCGGCGTTGGATCTGGGGCAGGCGGGCTATCTGGATGCACCGCTTCCGCCAGCGCGTGCCGCAACCTTGTATTGGCTATGGGGCGACATTCCTGCGTTTTTGGTGTGGATTGTCATGCTGGCCGCGATCAGGACGCGGCAAGTTCAAAATCACGTTGACCGCCCGCGGCACGTTGGTTAACCGGGGTAAACATGACTGTCACAACGGCTTCCTGGCGTGACAGTGCACATCAATGGAGCGCTTTTCATGTCACGTAACAATTACACTTTCACCTCGGAATCCGTGTCCGAGGGGCATCCTGACAAGGTTTGCGACCGCATATCGGACGCGGTTCTGGACGCATTTCTGGCCGAAGACCCGCTGGCGCGGGTGGCCGCCGAAACCTTCGCCACGACCAATCGTGTGGTCATCGGCGGAGAGGTCGGTCTGACCGATCAGGACAAACTGGCCGAATACATGGGCCGCATCGATCAGATCGCCCGCGATTGTATCCGTGACATCGGGTATGAGCAGGAAAAATTTCACTGGAAAACCGTCAAGGTCACAAATCTTCTGCACGAACAATCGGCCCATATTCGCCAGGGCGTCACGGGCGAACGTGGCGATGAAGGTGCGGGCGATCAGGGGATCATGTTTGGCTATGCCACCAATGAAACCGACGCGCTTATGCCGGCCCCGATCCAATATTCCCACGCCATTCTGCGCCGCCTGGCTGAGGTGCGCAAAAATGGCACCGAGCCCACCTTGGGCCCCGACGCCAAGTCGCAGCTTTCGGTGGTCTACGAAGATGGTAAGCCCGTGGGCGTATCCTCGATCGTGCTCTCGACCCAGCACCTGGATGAGAACATGTCATCGGGCGATGTGCGCAAGGTTGTTGAGCCCTATATCCGTGAAACGCTGCCCGAGGGCTGGATCACCGAGGCAACCGTGTGGCATGTGAACCCAACCGGCAAATTCGTCATCGGCGGACCCGACGGGGACGCTGGCCTGACTGGACGCAAGATCATCGTTGATACATATGGCGGCGCGGCGCCACATGGCGGTGGCGCGTTCTCCGGCAAGGATCCGACCAAGGTAGACCGCTCGGCTGCCTATGCCGCGCGCTATCTGGCCAAGAATATCGTGGCTTCGGGCATGGCCGAGCGTTGCACCTTGCAATTGTCCTATGCCATTGGCGTGGCGCGCCCCCTGTCGCTTTATGTGGACACACACGGAACCGGTCAGGTGCCCGATGCAGCCATTGAAAAGGCGGCCGACAGCGTGATGGACTTGACACCGCGCGGCATTCGCACCCATCTCGGCATGAACAGACCAATCTTCCAGCGCACTGCGGCGTATGGCCATTTCGGGCGCGCGCCAGAGGCAGACGGCGGGTTCAGTTGGGAAAAGACCGATCTGGTGGATGCGCTCAAGAAAGCGGTTTGACCCCGCAATGCGACCTGACTTGCGCCCCCTTCGAAACCTTTCCTGCGCGTTGTGTCTGTTGGCCAGCGCGCCGCTCGCGGCGCTCGCCCAGAGTGGCGAAGCCGGATCATTGCCCGAACGATTCCAGATCGAGGGCTCAGTTCTGGTTTATGACACTGAGAATGTCCCGCAGGGCGTGAGCGCCTCGATCAGCAATGAAGATGTCGACGTTCTGCATGCCATCTTGCAAGACAATTCCGGTATCTCAACGCTGCGGTTGAATTCGGACGGCGGCTCGACCTGGGCGTCGCGTCAATTGGCTGATATTGTTGTTGATTTCGGCCTGGATACCGAAGTGGACGGCGTTTGCGCCAGTTCTTGCGCGCGCGTGTTTCTGGCCGGAAAGTCGCGCAGCATGACGCGCGGTTCCCGTATTGGATTTCACCAGTTCTGGTGGTCGGCGACCGCCATCCGGGAATATTACGAACGCGACGCCGCAGCGGAAGGATGGAACGATCCGTTCGAATTCACCTCCTGGGTCTATCAGGACACCCAGTTTGAAATTCATGAGCAATTGCTGTTCATGGTGCGCCGCGGCGTGGATCCGGTCTTCGCGATCGAAACGTTGAATACCCGCCCGCAGGATGTCTGGTATCCCTATCGGCCGCGCTTGTTGGCAGCGGGGGTTCTGACGCGCTGATCTGACCTGGCATGA
>Ga0316205_10001334_pt1 | contig 32402 bp, 22 predicted proteins | sample 3monthpyrite_MG_FD_204941 | JGI IMG/M metagenome (GOLD analysis project Ga0316205, IMG submission 204941) | Microbial mat bacterial communities from mineral coupon in-situ incubated in ocean water Damariscotta River, Maine, United States -... | ecosystem: Environmental > Aquatic > Marine >...
ACGTAAAGGTATCAATCCTTTCACGGGTGAAGAAACAATGTTCAAGGCAAAACCAGCCAGTACTGCTGTTAAAATCCTGCCTCTGAAAAAGATGAAGGAGATGTGTAATTAACACATAATCGTTTCATTCATTAACTAAAGTACGTCTAAGCCCCCATTTCTAGGGGGCTTTTTAATTTCTATAATATTTACATATCTGTTTGCGGGTAATTCTAATTTGCTATAGTATGTGTATTATATTGTATTCGTTTCATTATGAGCACCTAATAAAAGACTGTCTATATTTTCATGCAATACAAAATTAAACACAATCTGATGCAGCAACTAAACGGGATACGGGTACCTCTATTATTAAAAGATGGTATACCCGAACCTATGTCTGCGGCATATACGGTCTCCGCATTGAAAACAGAAAAAGCATTAAACACCATTGACACCTATCTTAGACCCATCATTATTCTGTATCGCTGGTGTGACCAAGAACCAATTAATTTCCATCAACGTATGGCAAGCCTTGAGGGGTTCTCTGCGTCAGAAATCACTGAGCTAGCAAATGAATGTAAAAAAAACTTTCGAGAAGAGGATTCTGCAAGAGGATCAACATATAAAAAAAGAATTACCACGATAAAAGCTTTTACTCTTCACTGGTTTGATTTCTTTTTAAATAGGGCAAAGTCAGATAAAACACGGTTTTCTAATGGAAGATATGTAAGAGAACTAATGAAACTAAAATTTGAAACTCTTCAGTCCGTACCAGGCACGAAATCTGAAACAAAAAAAGGGCTTTCACCCGAGCTTAAAGAGAAATTTATCGAGATCATTAATCCTCTTAATGAAAAAGGATTGAATCCTTGGAGATCTGAAAAAATACGCTGGCGAAATTATGTATTGCTTTGCACATACATCCTAAGTGGTGCACGACGAGGCGAAGGGCTATTGCTTGAGACCGTTGATTATTATTTGGATGGCCCCGACCCTAAATTTGCAATGAAACATCGTGACCGGCCTGTGTATCCACGAGCACAGCAGCCAGCACGCAAAACACGAGGTAAAAATGTTGGCATCTCAAAGGGTTTTGCTGAGGTTATTCGTTATTATTTAACAGACATAAGAACTCAATTCAAAAATGCACATAAAAATACTCATATGTTTCTTTCAGGAAAAGATGGTGGGCCAATTTCTCTCGGCACTGTAAATGCTATAACTAATTCAATTAAAGAAAAATACCCTGAATTTAAAGGGCACCTATCACCACATCGATTACGTAACACCTTTCACGATGCACTGGAAAAAGCTTTACACGAGAACCCATTATCTAAAAATGAAATTATAAATCAATCTAAAAAACAGGCCGTACAAACTTATGCGGGTACATGGGAGCCTAATAGTAAAATGCCAAAAGGTTATACTGAAGGGGAACGAGAACGCATGACAAATGAGATTACTCGTAAAATACAAAAAAATACCGTAATAGATATTAATAACAAGATTGATCATCGTAAGAAGACACGAAAAACCAAAGGCATTAAACAATAATGCCAGAAAATATTGTCATTGAGCAGGAAATTAAATCAGAAATAAGGAAAATCAAATCTAGACTTGGATTTGATGTGCATATCTCAGATGAACTCGGTAATACCCTACAAAAAATAACTGTACCAGACACTGTTGGCCGCACTTTTCATATTTACATGGATCGGCTTGATTTTAAGAATGAAGAACTTAACGATATGCTAGTACAGTTTATTGAATTCCGAATTCAACATTATATGCCCAGTACAATATTATCTAATATTAAGGCATTTTACCCATTTGTTAAGGTATACCATGAAACCAATAAAGATGACTTCGATAACACAGAACTATTTATATCCCATGTGTTAGAAAGGACAATAAGTCTAGAAGTAGAAAAAGGGAATCAGAGGGTAAAAGAACCATTAATCATTTTCTATAAACATTGTATTATTCACGAAATCATAGGTTTTAACCTAGATTATTATTATGATTCCTTATTCGAAAGACGTGCATCAGGCAGAAATGCCTATCAACGTGTATTGCAGTACGACCCTGAACTTGGCCCATACGTAGATTCAGAAATTGCATTAATCAATGAAAAATTGATTAAAAACGAAAAGATCCCCATAGAGACTCGAACATTATTATCAATTTACAAAACATTCGGACTACGTCCAATACAAGTAGCATTATTAAGAGAAACAGACTTCTTTTACGATGAAATACTAGATGAATATTACCTAAACATACCCCGAGTAAAACAAAACCACTTCAGAAGAAGGGATGAGTTTACTAAGCGTGAAGTACCAGATGAAATAGTCGTGCTTATCAAAGACCTGATAAAAATAAACAAACAACAGTACCCAGATGCTCCTGTTGAAATTCGACCCATATTTTTTCGAACCCTTTACACAAATATTCACATAAACAATAAATCAAATACTCCATATTTTTACCATCGTCTTGCTAAACATTTTGAACATGTAATGAAGGATGCCTGTAAAGAATACTTACCCATATCACCACGCACTGGCGAATTTCTAAACCTAACTGCATACCGATTTCGTTACACGGTTGGGACTCAAGCAGTATTGGATGGCAAAAGTGAAACCGAAGTTATGGCATTACTCGATCATAGCAACCCAGGATCTGTAAAACATTACTTTAAATTAACACATGAATTTGGAGATGTACTTAACGAACTAACTAACTCTAGGGTCGAGCAGAAATCATTTGTAGCCGCATGGAGTAAAAAAGACGATGTAAAAGGCAATATTTATACAACAGATATCATTGATAGTGAAACCGAAACATTACTTGGCGGATGCCACCTAACAACAGAGTGCAACTACGAACCAGGTGTGGGCTGCTACGGTTGCGGTGACTTTGTTCCTAGCAGAAACAAAACAGCTCATACAAGAGCTAAAAATGTAATCGAAAATAGAATAAATGAAATAAAGGATAACTCTACTGGCCATACACCAAATCAGCTCACAACTGCTCTTTATGGCGCTGAGGCAGCAATCGATTACTCAAGCAATCCAAGAAAAAAAGAGAAATAAGTAATGACTATACAAGTACCCACACTAAATCAAGATAAGACTTGCATAGATGAAAACATGAAAACTCTTATTGAAAAATCAAAAAACAAACTAAAAGCTATATCATTCTTAAATAACGAATGGGATAGCAATACATGGAAATATAAAAAAACAAATATACACTTTAGCTCTTCGTCGGGCAGAGGCTCAAACACCCATACGAATAGAACCAATTATCCAGAAAAAATAGCCCATGTTGCGAAATCTCATGTAATTGAGCTATTACACAAGGCTATGCTATCGAAAAACTTACCTGTTGGCCTCACTGTGACTCGCTACATAAATGGCTATAACTTATTTATAAAAGCATTAAGTATTCATGACATATCAGATCTTAATCAAGCACAGTACGATAAAACACTTGCTTATGCATTAGATACATACCCTTCAGCGGCCAATATTATTGATGAAATTAACCGAGTAGTACATTTCGTGAACAAACACTATCTACTTAGTGCACCAATTATAATCACTCCTGGAAGTAAGTATAAAACTAAAGCTGATTATGACGTTAATGCCGCTCATCATGAAAAAATGCCCGAAAAAGAATTAGTAAAAGGCATTATTAATCTTAGACATGAGATTTATGATTCAAACAATAATGATAAATTATATTCAAATGATAAATTAATCATCAACACTCAACCTTTTCAATATGGCATGGGCATGCGCATTGGGGAAGTATTGCGACTGCCTGTAGATTGCATAAAAGAAATTGATGGCGAAAAAAAACTGATGGTATGGGTCGAGAAAGGACAAGAACCATTTCCTAAACCTATACCCGATTCTTGGCTGGAAGTAATACTTGATACTATCGAAGAGGTTAAATCTCTTACTTCTAAGGCACGTGCTATCGCCAAGCAGTTAGAGAAAGACGGGGTGATTCACGATATAAATAAACGCATCAGTCAATGGAAAAATAAAAAAGAAAATGATGTTATAAAGTTTAAAAATCTAATGCATTCTTTTCTCGAAAGAAAAAAAGAAGAAGTGAGCCATTTTTGGCTATTAAGTGATGACATTCTTGGCAAAGAATACTTAACGAGTAGCGACCTAGCTGCTTTGAAATTACCCTTAAAATTTCACAAGCACACTATAGGGCAGTGCCTAAAGAAAAGGGAAATTCCATACTGGGTCGAACCCTTACTTGGTAATAATACTAGATCTAACTTTGAAACAAGGGTACGTACCGAGAATATTCAAGCTTGGGTCAATAAATTCATTTCAGATAGAGCACACTATATTACTATAAATGAATTCACTTCCCTACTCCTTGGGAAATCACCAGCCCGGTGGGAAAATAAATTATTTTTAAGTAAATTACAGGCTCTTAGTAGTGCGGTTTTTTATCCCTCAAGAAAACACCACTCTGGAGTAAAAGCTATATCCTTAGAGCATGCTGTAGAATTATTTGAGATATTTATAGGCGGGAATTACAATTTTAACGAATGGATACCAGTACAAGAATATATAAAAATAATCCCTGAAACAGGTAACTCAGCAAAATTAATACGAGAAAACTGTAAAACAAAGAAAACCAGCTGTTGGGTGTATAGTGAGTCAAATACAGGAAAGGCAAATACTGTAAAGCTATATAAGAATCTTGAGTTAATTAATATTTCTTCCGTTCACGAGTATTTATTAAGCCAATTTAGTAAATATAAAGATGCTCTTACAACTGATATATCTGATATAAAAAGTACCATTAAAGACGGTGTGCCCATTGAATCATCCTCATTTAAAATAAATCAGAAGGTCTCAGATTATCTATTTTTAAGCTTCAATAACAATTATGGAATTGTCCCCCGTGTACTTACTTATGGAAGTATATTTCATTTCTTTAATGGCATGTATAAAGAACACACAACCCCTTCTGCATTTGAACGATACGACATTAAAGATGAAGCTGGTAATATAGTAAATGGCTTTCAAAGCCACAAAGGTCGACACTGGAAAACAACAAGTTTATTTCGAGCAGGCGCAAGTGATTTTCTAGTAGACCTACTTATGGGACGAACACCCGGTCAGGGACGTAATTACGATCACAATACGGGCACAGAACGCGCACATATAGTTAAAAAGCTATTACTTGAGCATACAGATGATGTAATAGGCCCCGTTGCAAAAAAAATCCTGGCAATGCGTGATAAAGGATACAAAGAAAATCAAATAACTGAATGGTTGGAAAATAAAATAGATGTTGTGCATTGGACTCCTTACGGCTTGTGCATTCGTAATGTTGTCCTTAATCCTTGCCCATATAATGTACGCTGCATCATGGGTGAGTCAGGCGAAGGATGCAAACACTTTGCACTTGATAAAAAAGATAATATTGCTGTTCAATTTATTGTAGATATTGGGACTAAATCAGAAAAAGAAATACCACGCCTTGAGAGAATGCAAGAAGACGGTAATATCCATATAACCAAGCATATTCAATATAATAAAAATATATCTGAAAACTGCAAAAACATATTACAGCAACTAAATAGTAATAATACTACATCCAAGGTTAAGTCTTTCCCTAATGGTTCTTCACCTGATGACGATCCATTCCAAAAATAGAGATTAATACAATGGCAATGACAGCAGAACAATATAATAAGGCTATGGATTTACTCGAACAATTCGAAAGACAGGTTATTGCCCCCTCTCTTCTATCATGGGATTACTTAGTAAAACATGTAGGTGTGAGCAAAAGCACTCTATGGAGAAAAAAAGAAATTAGAGATCGCTTATACGACCTAAGAGAATATTTAAAAGCAGTAGATTCACAAGCAGATGCATTTGATGCTGAAAAAGTGAAAAATCTAAACTCTAAGCAAAAAATAAAAAGACTAAAAATAACCTTATCCGAAAAAGAGGACGAAATTGCAGCCCTCCGCGAGCAACTTGCTTATGCTGCAAGTGTAGCAGAAACAAAAAACCTTGATCCAAATGAATTTTTCAAGGCACCAAAAATTCATAAAATTAAAGCTAACCGATAACATTAAGACATAAGCATTATATCTACCCTTTATTCTATGTAAACGCCTAGGCGATCAATATCGATTACCCCTGCTTGCATTAACGATGAATGCATTATAATTTAGTTAATAATTGTATCGTAATGACAGGATTATAGATTGCACAAAATTAAGCTCGCATACGGCCAACAAGGTGAAAAACTAGTACATGTCAATAATGTAGCAAATGGGCTTAAATGTGAGTGCGTCTGCCCAGGTTGTGGTTCACAATTAATTGCCAGAAATAAACCCAATAGCAAGATGAGGGCACATTTTGCTCACTACAAATCTCAAGAATGCGACTCTGGAATCGAATCAGCCTTACATAAGATGGCCATACAACTCATTGCTGATATAAAGACAATAGTCGTACCAGAATATAGAAAAAAACCTGAAATAAGCAATCTTAATAAAGAACTCTATGAAGGACAGGAAATACTTTACCCATCAAAACGAGAAAACTTTGATCGGGTTGAAAAAGAATATGACCGAAAAGGCTATCGTGTTGACGCGACTGGATTCGAAAATGACAATATGCTGCATATTGAAATAAAAGTCACACATAAAGTTGATGAGGAAAAAAGTAAACTAGTCGCATCTCGTGATGAATACATGATTGAAGTTGATCTAGGTAGCTTAGATCCTGATATCCTGATGGATGAAGATGCATTTAAACATGCTGTTATCGAAGATATAGACAATAGACACTGGATACATCACCCTGAAGGAGACCTTCGATATAAACAAGCAACAGCAGACCTTAAAGAGCAGGTAGATAAGGACAACTACACAATCAAGCAGCAACGTATGAGGGAACAAGACCTTCGTTCTCGTCAACTGCTAGAGGAAAAAGAGGAATTAGAACGACAAGAAAATACGCAACAAAGCTTCCAGAATAATCAGGAAAAAACACGAAATAAATATAGAGTCGAACTAGATCTGCTACAACAGTCACAAACACCGGAATGGCTATCTTCACTCAATAATTCATTAAACACTAAACTAACAGAATTTGAAAAAACTCATCCTGATAAATATAATACGATACGTACCTATCCTCATCTCACTTCACCAATCCCAAAAGATTGGGCACTCAATACCCATAGAATCATCTGGCAAATCGAGCTCTATAAAGCATTCATTGAAGAAAAACCAATTGGCACACGGGTTGCCGCACACAACGTAGTAAAATGGCTTGAAGACACTTACGGTGTACTTCCATTCGTTGATGTTCTTAGTAAAGAGCGTTCGCATTGGAAAAAAACTGGTCGTCAACGTAACACCTGGTATGGAGACGTTGGCTGTTGGTATTTGACAGAATCTGAAAACCGTGCCATCCCAAATCTCTATGCTATAGTATTAAAATTTCTTAATCATCTAAAACATATTCATCTTCTTAAGCAAGACTCAGAAAATGATTTTATATTTATTGTGCACATTAATTCATTAAAAGAACAAGTAAGACAGGAGCAAGAAACAATACTCAGATACCAGAGGCTTGAAGAAGAAAAAAAACACATGGAAGCTGAAAGCGCTGAAGTCAAAGAAGCCCGAAAACAGGATCTTCGAGATCATAAAAAAGCACGCATTATACAATTAGTAGCTTCTGAGAGACGAATATATGAAACCAATAAAGGGGATGGCAGGCAGTGTCAAGATTGTTACTTCTCAAGTCTTGAAAAAGACGGGCATGCTTGCCCATTCTGTGGATCTAATCAGCTTACACACTTTAATGTATCTGAATCTTATTTAAAAACAGCTGCTAACAGGTACCGAACCAGTATAAAAACAAGAAAATCCTTAGATTGCTTAGAAGAAATACCTACAGATTTACTCTCAAATTGGATGAAGCCTAAGTAGATTAATCAGCCCAAGTACTAACCCCCAAATCTACTGCTAATGGTTCTAGCAGTTCATGTTGAAAGGGCCAATTACTAAGCAATCGTTGTTTCTTCCTTTCAAGCATCCAATACAAAAATAGAACAGTACTCTGCTGATAAAATGCATTTTCAGTGTACCGCTTTTTAATTGTCTCAGATAAAAAATCGTATTTAGAATTAATAAGTTGACTTTGAATATTGTCAACTAGATTCTCATCTATACACTGCTCAAACACATCCCAAATCACAATAGATGATTTTTGTGTATGAGACTTGATACCAGTAACATTTAAATAAAGACCATCGAGTCTCTCTATAACACCGTGCTCTTCAAGGGGACCCGAGTTTAACTGCTGGGTAACTGACGTAAAAAAATCATCTGTTGTTTCTATAAGCGCCATGCTTTTTGCAACAGTTCTATGCACTTTAGGCTGAACAGTTCTCTTTGCCTTATAGATTGCATCATGAGTTAATTCTGCATGAGCGTGCTGCAAAAGTGTTCTTATCTGAACTTCACATGATATGGATTCTGGAATCGTGATGTCTTGCACGACAATTTCTTTTTTTGGCTTCAGGATGTAATGAACTGACTGATAGGTAAAAAGGAGAGGATCTTTTTCTTTATCCTCATCAAAGTGTTTACAGGCATCAAAGCTCCATGCTGGGCTTTTCTCGATAACATCACAAATTTCCTTTATATCATCCAAAAGAAGAACTATGAATCGCGCACCAACTTTATCTTCAATTTGATTATATGGATCAGAATATTTTTTATTCGGCCGATAGAATGCTTTGTCGACAAGGGAACCATCATCTTTCAGACGGTATTTAGCTGGCGTCTTTAAAAACTCATTTAGGTTCTTTCCTCTCCCTTCTAGATCCTGAGTTATTGTATTGACAACATATTCACCCCAAGCACGATAAACTGGCTTATCCGACTCCCATTTTTCTTTGAATTCAGATTCATTCATTCTTGTTTAGTAATCCTGTTCTTGATTATAATTTTTGTCCATTCCGCCGGAGTACCAGATTCATCGAGGTCCCCTTCTATAGTCTCAATAGTAATCAGATCTTTAAACGTTTCTGATGGCGCTGTAATTTTTACATTACCGCCAAAATTAACCTTTCTAAATTGTAGCTTACTCTCGATGTGTTCAATGTCTTTAGTGAATGCATTGTCAGGTAAACCTGAGTCTTTCATGTGGCTTGTGTATGCATCCTGTGTATCTATATCATCGAAGTACTTCGAAGCAAACTCTGATGCACTAATTGTAGAGGATGTATCAACTTTTAGATATGTAGTCAGGGCGTTTAAAAGATTGCTTTTTTCTGGCGCTGGAACATTAAGCTTATCTATGAATAAACTAGTTGATTCGTGAAACTGCTTTGTTGTTCTAGCACTTGTCTGTGGGTACCCACAACCAAGAAAATCCGAATAAAAATACTGCGCTGCGGCTTTCCCATCTGCTTTATTTATCTGGTAGTCAGAAACCATGACAGTCCATTTGTCATTTAGGTCAGAACTATGCTCATCATAATTAGCTTTTTCAAAAAAACCTGCGGTTTTGTAGAGACGTGTCCCAGGTGTAAGTAGAATCTCCTCAACGAATTTTAAAGAGATCTCATTTGTTTTTTTATCAACTTCTTTTTCATAACCACTATGCACCTCTGCTTTAATAATACCAAGAAATTTCTTTGCTGGATGCCCTTGGCTTCCAGAGAAAACAACAACTATCCCACCTGGAATTGACTTTGTTTGCTGAGCATCTGTTAGCTTCTTTGCAATATCATAGGAAGACGCGGGGAATGTGTCGTCTTCCTGCACTATCATTTGATTAATGAGAGTGGGTAAGTCATTAGACTCTTGATTTACAATTTCCATTTGTACTGCCTTAGAGCCATCACCTAGCGCATCTTTTACACGGGTTTTAAATGCTTCCATGGCACTTTGATCAAAGTTCGTATACTCATGACTCTGTGTTGGAGTGACTTTATTACCATCCTGATCTCTCCGATAAACCTGATGGATAATAATTCGGTCAATATTAAGATTTAGTAACTGCATCCTGAAATCCTATGTAATTCACTACTTACATGATAACAAATATTCACGAAAATACTGCGTTAAATTGAGCGCCTGCTCCAATTCCATCTAGAAGAATATTTGGGGCAGAGCATGAAGAAACCGAGCCAGAGAACAATAAAAGCTAATATACTTTTATATTTATATAGAATTTAGCATCGAATCCAGGTACTTGCTAAGAGGGATATCCTGCTTGATTTCTGATTAATCGACAGCAGCCGACTTATGTGTCAGTACATGAATGTGTGTGACCATACATCCAAACGTCTGCCTTTTTTACCAAGTGATTGAGATCAGAGTGAGATGCAGCACACACTGTGCTTAATGGAAAGTCTGGGTGTTGTGCTGCACTCGATGGTGCATGGTGGGTGACTACAATGGTTTTACCAGCGAATGACTTATCCAGTTTTTTTGACAGCCAGGCATGTGAAAGGCTGTGACGTTCGATTGCTCACTTATATTATGCATGCTAATGCTTTCCGTAATGCATACCTTCCAAATATTCCATCACAGTAATCAAGCCTTCTCTATCTTTTATTTGTTCTGTTGGGGTGCCACCAGTACCAGCGTTATAGCCAGTTAGCCATAATCTCATATGCTCTGTATTTCCTGAATACATCGCAGAAAGGCACCTATATATTCGTATAAAATAGAACCCTCTTTTACCTTCATCGGTGGCCGTATTAATTTTTTTTGCATTGATAGCATCTTCAGAGCCAATAATTTCACTCAGGATGTTTACAGTAGCTAATTTCTTGGCCGCATTATGTACTGTCTTGAATAAAACAGTTCCGTCATCAATCTCAAATTCTGCCATAGAAAAATCCTTTAGTCTTGTTTGTACTAAATCATTAAACAATGGATTACCAAGTAATTATATTAAAAAAAATTACATCATAATAATAGATGTGTAGCAAAAAAAGAGATGACAATTCTTTCTTTAATTTTTACAACGTACAGTGGTGGGTCTAATTACGTGCCATGATATAAGTCGGTGGGTCTAATTACGTTACGTGTTACAGCAATGATAAGTCTTAATATATGCCATGATATTGTGATGGCGGGTCTAATTACGAGGCACGATATAGTGCTAGTGACAGTAAATACATGACATTGTATAGCAACGGTTCATCTAACTACATGTCACGTTATTGTGATGGTGGGTCTAATTACGTGTATACATTTCATTAAATGAATTTATTTATACCCAATATCAATAATGGAAACTTAACCTTATAAATCAACTTAATCTAAATATAATCAAGGCGATATCACGATGAATACAAGACATATAAAGCTATCAAGAGAAGAACTCTTTGATGAGGTTTGGACTGATCCAATTAGCACATTAGCAAAAAAATATGGATTATCGGATGTTGGATTAGCCAAAATATGCAAAAGGCACTCTATACCATTGCCCGGTCGCGGCTATTGGGCAAAAAAAAACTAATGGCAAGACACTACCTGGTCGCCCTTCATTACCTGTGATAAAGGACGAACATAATTATTACTCAACAATATCTTTTGAAAAGAAACCTGAATATGAATCCAAAGCACAGGACGAACTCGACGAAATCAATAAATATGAGAAAGCTAAAGAAAATACAATCACTGTAGATGTTAATTCTGACATTAAACATCCGCTAGCGATTAAAACAGCAAAAAGCATGCGAAGTGCAAAGTCTAACGAAAAGGGATTGTACTCACCAAAAGCTAAGAACTGCATCGCAGTCACCGTATGCAACGATAGTATTGATCGTTCACTGAATATAGTAGATGCCTTACTTTGCGCCATCGAAAAAAGAGGCTACAAAATTGAACCTTTTACAATATACAACTCAGAACTAGTATGTGTAAACATAGACAACGTACACTTATCTATTACATTAGAGGAAACTGTAAGGCGCATTGATCATGTATTAACAAAAGAAGAAGAGAAAAAGAAATCGCGTGATCAATGGTACCACTTCAGGCTTCCGCAATATGACTACATTCCAACAGGAAAGCTCACCCTTAGACTAAACCATGCCTGGCAATATAAAGGTAGAACTTCTTGGGGAGATGGGAAGATACAACGCGTTGAGACTTGCTTGAATGACTTTGTTATTTCACTTCGTAAAGCTGCTATGGCCATTAAACATCAACAACAAGAAGATGAGCGAAAAGAAAAGGACCGAGAAATAGCACGACTAAGAAAGGAGGCTTTTGATAAAAATAAAGCCGACGAGGAAAAACGATTAAATGAATTAATTGACAATTCTGCCAGCTGGAAAAAAAGTAAATTAATTAGGGAGTACGTTGATACTGTTAAACAGAATACAATATCTAAAAACGGTGAAATCACTAGTGGTAGCGAAGTGGAATCATGGCTTATCTGGGCAACCCAGCAAGCTGATAGAATTGATCCGCTCAAAGAAAGTCCATTTTCAATACTTGACCAAAATTATGATGAATATGAGGACAACTTGTTAATCAAATAGGCTAGCCATCCGTAACCAAGTCATCGCTATGTTGTTTTAGAAGTTTTCGTCCATTAGCAACAAATTCATCTACTTCATCCAATATACTCCCAAATACGGAGTCAGTTAGTTTAAATGGACTCTGGTCCTCAATTTCTAAAAAACTGTTGGTTAAATGCTGCGATATAAGCCTGATACGGAAAACAGAAGTAAGGGGGACGTTACTATCGAACTCTTCTAGGTACTTTATGTATTCAGCTCGTTGTTTTAGGATATCTTTTAGGTCTGCTGGAAATTCTACATCTATAAACTCATTATGAGTTATCTTATTCATAAATCATTTCCTCTTGGAATTAAATCAAAAAATACAAGCCATAATGGCCACCAGTATTTACTGCTTGGTCCAAAATTCGCCAAGCTTCGATTTCTCTCCAAAGACAAAGTACAAAGACTTTGTATGCATTCCATTGCATGAATATATACTACTACAATATTGATAAAATGTCAATAAGCTATTGTTTTATATGTAATAAATACTCGCTTATTAATTTTTACATACATACACCATTATAAAATGAGTAAAAGCAGACATTCAACGCTTCAATTCACCAACATATTAAAGTTCCAAGGCGAGGCAGTACTGTTTTATTGTGTCCTAACCCAAGCTTCTGTTTGCTGCTTTTTTTGGCTACGATAATGTAGCTTTGGCGCTAGTATACAGCCTGACCAATGAATCATTAGACATATCCAATATTGGTTCATACATAAATGCATTTATATGAATATTTTCTGGTGTCATTAAATTAACCTGCCCAAGTATCTCTTTCTTTTCTTGATCACCTAAATCCATATCTATGTATTTTCTGTACAATTCAAATGTTTGATGGCTGTCTATAGAGTCGATGTATTCTTGGTCATTTATTGACGATATCATGTGTTCCTCGGCTTTTAATCGTATAGCAATTGCCAATACAATCTTACCTTCTAGGTCTATTTTTTCCTCTTCATCATTGCTAATTTTGTCCGCCTCATCAAATATCACATTTATCACGCACTCATCTTGACCGGGCAAACTAAGATTTGCTTGGTCTTTCAATATACCTTTATGTATATCTTCCAAATCTGATATTTTAATGGAGTGAGTATTATTTTTTATATGCAACAAAGAAGTCAAGTTATTATAACCATTACTGTCACCACAGTATTCAGCAATATTCCTAACGAATGGTATTGATGCAATAAGCATTAATCTATTGCTATCTAACTTACTTTTCCAGTAATGAAATGGATTGTTTTGATATTTTTCCTCAACTAATATGATTTCATTATCTGTTTTAATAGTATGAAGCTTATTTTCTCTTTCCATATCAAGCCTACTGCAAACTGTTCTATAAAAATCGAAATTATGTGTAAGTAAAATCTGGTAGAAATTATCAAATGTTGAGATATCCTTTAAATACTCAATTATAGCGTACTTGTTCTTGTAATCGAATGAGTCCGCAATGTCATCAACTATGAATATAGTTTTTTGGTTACGAGCCTTTCTGGCCTCAACTTCAAATATGATATTTAATATGTATAGAGCACGCTTTTCTCCATTACTAAGAACTCGCAACAGATCGGTCTCGTTAATTGATTTTGTATCATCAGACTCATTAAAAGTGAATTTTATACTAGGCCCTTCACTTTTTAGTATTACATCTTCTTGATTATCGACTGACAACCTAAATGGCACTGAAAATCTTCTATTAAATATATCGATTACAGCACGCCAGCTTGTTTCTTCTTTCTTAGCTTCCTTAACAATAGCCTCTATTTCTTCTTTTCCGTTACTATACTCTTCTTCAAGATCAACAAAAGGCTCGCTAGCTCTCTTTAGATATGAAATCCACAACTTCTGTTTGAATGATTCAATATTAGCTAGCTCAGGAAGTATTTTCTTATTCTCTATTAAATAATCTCTAAAATCCCTTAGCTCTTTATTAGCCTTAAGCTTTACATCTAATGCCTCAAATACTTTTGCTAAATCTGGATTATTTAATATTGCATCCTTTTCTTGATTTATTACTTCTTCTAAATCGGCTTGAGTGGTTATTTCCTTTTTTCCTCCATCTGCGCTCAAATTTACAGAATGTTTTGCGGCGAAAAAACCATTATCTTTTAAATTCTTAGCAATAACTGATGCATTGTTATGATTAAAAACACCTCGTTTAAAATACGTTGAAGAGTCAATCAGTTCATCGTACTTTTCTATGTATTCAGTAATTTTTTCTTTGAAGTCTTTAGTTCCGATAAAGGCAACTACTTTATCGGAGAGAACTTTACTATAAACAATATCATCAAACTCAGGTTCGTCTTTATCAAGAACTTCTGCTTTAACCCGTATCAATGCTTTATAGAACTCTTTAGGGCTATGGGTAAATACCATCGAAAATATTTCTTCAATTCCCTTTTTTATACCCGATATGCTTACAAGTTCCTTAATCAACTTGCCTTTTTTATCATTGATACTCTCGTGAATTAAATCGTATCTTTCTTTAAGATCTTTATTAACAAGGAGAGTAGATAGTTTGCTTGATTTATATGATTGATTATAAGGTTCAATTACAAATATCTGTCCTGATTCAAGATCGCTTTCTTGCTCATCTTTAATACTCCTAACTGTAGCCCTCTCTGAAAACACTAAATCAACTGATTCCGCGTCTTGACTGTAGTCCATAAATGTTTTTGCGAATGACGTTTTCATCGTGCCATTTGGCGAGTATATTGCATACGTCTGCTTTTCTGAAAAGTCAAAAACTGAGGATAGTTTTTTTATTCCATAGCAATTTTCCAATTGTACATTTACTTTAAACACTACTGGTATTCTCCTTCTTTACAGTTAACGCCTAAGTTAACCAGGCATTTATACAGGACAGAGTGAAATGGCTTGTGTTGAGCGCAATACTATGTGCCATTACTGATCATACTTAAGCGCCAGTTCCTCTACAGGGACTTACTTCAGAACCATCAGACATCACATACCCGCACTCATATGAAAAATATTCATGGTCAATATCTACATCGCGCCCGTTATATTCGACACATTCTGATTGACATGATCTTTCAGCCATCGGTGAGCTACAATGCGGGCAGGAGAACTCTGCCATAAGCTCATGCGCCATAGCAATTTGCTTGCCTAGTTCCTCAGCTTTCTCTTTTACTGAAATAATCTCCTTTTCTTTTAATTCAATTTCATCTTGATTATTTACTTTATCTATAGATAATCGCTCAAGCTCTTCCTCAAGTACATTTACACGATTATTAAGTGAATTTGCTAATGCATCGGGGCTATTGGCGACTGCATCAGATAGTTTATGAGAAAGATTATTATTCGTTTCTTTTAATAATTCTATTGTTGCATCTTTTTGGCTAACTAAAACCCGGTACAAGACAAACAGTGCAGCAATGAATGCAAGTATGGATGCAATTTGTGTATAAAATAATAGTTCGATTGTCATAGGTTTCTTTTTAAATTTAACATGCTAATAGTCTGTAATTATTACTGCGGACTGCTTTACCCGCAGAAATAATTGTCCGTGTTTATTTTTCATTGCGATCTATCATAAGACCTTTTGGTTTTGATAACTCACAAAACTCTTCAGCAGAATATTTCATCACTAGTGCTGTTACACCACTTGCTAACAATGGTATGCCAATCTTAAAGTCACCTAGCGTAGCAACAATAGCAGCCGAAAAGTACCCCTCATTAAATACTTTTGGTACACGTTTGGACCATAGCTTGTAAATCGTACTACTTGGGTCACAAAATGTTTTCCACGCGATTCTTTTTAGCAGGGCAAACGTTGTTTTTCCTATTTTTTGTGGTTGCTCTGCTTTTTCTGGTGAAGGTAGTATTTTTCGATCTGGTGAAGGTAGTTGATTAATTGAATATGCACGCATATCACTTAATAAGTTAATACTCATTGTTGGCACACTATTGCCAATTAATTTAAGTATTTCAGTATCACTACTTCTTTGTATTAGTAATATTGCCTTGGCTTCAACTTCCTCAATATTTAATTTGGATTCACCAGCACCAATTAATTCTGTCAATATACACTCTTCTTCTATCCTTTCTATAAATCTCTTTTGGAATTGATGTCTTGTTCGGTCAGAATCAATATTGTTTATTTTTCCAATAACTTCCTTAACTAGCTTTTTAGCTTCAGTAGTCTTTTTATTTCTAAGATAGCAAACTGATAGAAGACTCGAAGCTTCTAAATAGAGCCTAGTCGTATTCCCAGATAGTTTTCGCACACCAATAAAACCACTTTGCGCATAAGTTATTCGATTTGCATCGAGACACGCTTCAAACACCCATAATTTTGCGCGAAGTAATCTATGATGTTTACGATCATCAGGAAAAAGAGCCTGTATTTCTGCTGCAATTTCTATCGCTTTTTCTGGGGACGCAGAATTCACAGCTTCTTTTAGCTTTGCTTCAAGTGGCCGCAGCAATTCAAGTTGTTTTTTTGTAAGTTTCGTTGCGCTCATAATTTATTAACCTAACAGCTATTGATAGACACTATCTTCTGTGTTGCTACGCCCTATATCCAATAAACATCTTATATTCCTGAACTGTCGTCACTCTTCGTCAACAAATCAAATACCACCTTAGCAAAACCTTCAGCAACAGCAGGATTAGACAACAATTGCTTCATCTGATTTTGATGGGCATCACTACTATCCATTACAGCCTCATCAATAGCCTTGGGGAAATCGCCTAACATGGCCTGCTCGGGTGTGTTGTTGGCAATCTGGCTCATCACCAGTTTATTCTCTCTCACTTTATCTCTGATCGTATGAGCGTAATTAACCAAATCTTTATCCGTAAGGTGGTCAGTAATGAAAAGCTCGTTCAATCGGCTTAGGATCAACGAGAGAAATTCTTCTTTTTTGTCTTTTGCTTTAGCAGTGCCCACTCCATCACCTGGCTCAAGATAATCAGGTGAGTCTTCTTTTAGACGTAGATCTTGCTGCTTAATTTTTGATAAACGATAGTGACTTAGCATCACGTTACTCAGATCAATATCATCTTCATCAAGCATAGTTTCACGTAACATAGGGCGAAGGTTACGTGCATATAAGCTTAATTTCTCCAGATCCTTATCATTGTAATCAACAATCTGTGACATAAACTCATAAAAACGCACAAAGGTGCCTAGGTCCTTTTTAAATATCTCCAGGGCATCTTTTTCCTGCTTACACTCCTTAAAGCTGTTTTCAGCATTTGCAGCCAACACTGCATCACCTGTTTTCTTAGTACGCTCAAACATCTCTTTGGCTTGTTTATATGCCTCAACAGCTGACTTGTAACGTTTTTGCCAACGCTCTACTGCCGGTTTGCAGATGTTGGCAATAGCAGCATTGCTTTTATTCTTAACAAAAAATGCATCACAAAACTGTTCAACCTCTTGCCACGTAAATATCCCGGCAGCTCGAAGCTTATCAAACAGGTCAAAGATAAGGTCAGGGTCGGACACATCAGCCAGCTCTGCCGTTTCATAATAAGGTTGAAATGATTCAAGGATATCGTCTGGATCATTAAAGAAATCTAATACGAAGGTGCCTGTCACATCCTTACCAGGAAAAATACGATTCAGACGTGAAAGGGTTTGCACGCACTCAACACCACCAAGCTTCTTATCAACATACATGGCACATAGCTTAGGTTGGTCAAAACCTGTCTGAAATTTATTGGCAACAATCATCACCTGATAGTCATTCGAATCAAAGGCTTTGCGCATATCTCTACCCTTAAGATCCGGGTTCATATTACTCTCGGTAAACTTCTCACCGATCAGCCCTGTGACGTTTGGGTCTTTTTCGCTGAATTCTACCTCACCAGAAAAGGCCACCATGGCATGGATTTTTTTATAACCGTTCTCAGTAATATATTTATCAAACGATAATTTGTAGCGCACTGCTTCTTTACGTGAGCTTGTCACTACCATCGCTTTGGCATGACCGCCTAACAGGCCCATCACATTATCTTTAAAATGCTCAATGATCACCTGTACCTTTTGGGAGATATTATAATCATGCAGACGCACCCACTGATTGAGTTTAACCTTCGCCTTTTTACTCTCCACTTCCTGATCAGATGCCTCTATTTCCATAGCCAGGTTATAAGCTACTTTATAGTTGGTGTAGTTTTTCAGAACATCAAGAATAAAACCTTCTTCAATTGCCTGCCGCATACTATATACATGATAGGATTCCGGCTTATTGGTTTTAGAAGGTGGCTCATCCGGGTTCGGCAGGCGGCCAAACAGCTCCAAAGTTTTGGTTTTAGGTGTTGCAGTAAAGGCAAAATAGCTGAGGTTAGTAGAGACACGCCGCGAAGCAACAGCAGCATCCAGTATATCCTCTGTGTCCAGTTCATCATCACCAGTAGCATCAATCATCAATACTTCTTTTAACTTACGAGCGGTAGAACCGGTTTGTGAGGAATGCGCTTCATCGGCAATAATGGCGTAATGGCGCTTTTTTAAACTGACACTATTTTCAATCGCTTTTAATACATGAGGAAAGGTCTGAATAGTAACGATAATAATGGGCTGCGAAGCCTCAAGGGCAGCGGCAAGTTTTTCAGACTTGGAACCATCGCCTTCTTTTTTATTAATACGCCCGACTACACCATCTACATGCTCAAACTGATTAATGGTATCTTGCAACTGATCATCCAACACGGTTCTGTCGGTAACAACAATCACTGAATTAAATTGTTTATTTCCCTCATTATCATAAAGTGATGACAGTTGGTGAGCGATCCAGGCAATAGAGTTGGATTTACCCGAACCGGCACTGTGTTGAACTAGGTATTTATGACCAGGGCCTTCGGCGTGTGCTGCACTTACAAGTTTATTGACCACATCCCACTGATGGTAACGAGGGAAGATCAGGGTTTCTTTTTTATACTTGCGTCCTTCCCAGTCTTCTTTCTCTTCAATCTGTAAATGTACATAGCGGGCAAGAATGTTTAACAGGTTATCAGGTAGTAATACCTCATTCCATAAATAATCGGTGGCATACTGATTCACATCCTCCGGCACATCATTACCTGCACCACCTTCTTTTGTTCCTTTATTAAATGGCAAAAAGTAAGTTTCATTACCTTCCAAACGTGTGGCCATATACACTTCATATTGGCTGACGGCAAAATGCACTAAAGCACCACGTTTAAAGGTTAATAAGGGTTCTGGCTTTTTAGTGATGGGATCGGTAGGGAAACGAGTGGTTTTATATTGCTTGATGGCGTTTTGTACAGCCTGCTTGAATTCCGACTTCAACTCCAGGGTCGCTACTGGCAAACCATTGACAAATAGCACCAGATCAATGCGCCAGGCTTTCGCCTTAACACCTGTTTGCTCGAAGTGTTCCTCGGTTGCCCAGGGGCTATATACCAACTCAGGCACGACTCGAAGACGATTTTTCTGATAACGCGTCAGAGTATCCGGGTTTAAATCATGTTCGGGTTTAAACTGACACAGACTAAAACGTGTACCACGATCACGAATATCATGACGTAATACTCCCAAAGTGCCAAAGGTGCGCATTTCTTTATTGGCTGCATTAGGATCGGCTTTATTTAATTGCGTAGCAACGCGTTCTAAAAACTTCTGCTCGGGATTATTGGGGTATAACTTGCAAAATTTTTGCCATTGAACATCTTGAGTGTCTTTGACAAAGCCCAACAGGTCTTCTGAATACAAGGCCAGTTCACGATTGTAGTTTTCGGGTTTTCCCAACAACCAACCATTTTCAACTAACTGTCCTATCATATCATTTTGAAAAATGAACTCATTGGCTTTTCCACTACCCGATAACAAACTCATGCTACATATCCTTTGTAATTTTTACTGGCCGGTATGAACATAGAACTTTTCTTCATCCCACTCTTGTATTTGAATTTTAGGGTCCACTGCACTAACGATCTTTTTTAAAAGTGCTTTTTGGCTTCTATCCGTTCTTTCTCCTAGCATTATTTCTTTTACAGTAACTGGTACGTAGCTTCCTTTATCTGCAAAGGCTCTAACTTCATCTTCATACCGCCAAAAATCACTTTTGTAACTTAACACTCGTTTCGCCCGTTCCAATGTTGTAGGTATCTTCTCAGAAAGTTGAGAATGGGCGCCATAAATAACATCTCGAAAATCAACATCATCTTTAAATTCCACGCCAATAACCACCCCTCTACATCCATTGGCGTAATGCGCCCACATTAATGGGTTATTATCGTACCTTGACAACGAGCTAAATTTTAATGACTTCTTATGTTCTTCAAGAGCAATGATTGCCTCGCCTGGTATATCCGATTCATGGGTATAATATCCTTCCATCGGGTCATTCATTGTTTCTAATGTTGCGGCATATAGTCGTTGATTCACTATTATGTCCAAAACAAACTGTAAGTTATCTAGTGAACGAAATTTATAAAACATTATTGACTACGCCCTCAGCAGCTTGAATAAATACGTGCCATCTTCTAGAAATTTACTCATGCGGCTACTTCCTTGTTATTTTTATTAGAAGGTTCTGGTGTTTGCCAGTGTCTTACGTCGATTTTGCCGGTGACCGCTGCGGAAATTAGGGCTGTGCGTCGTTCTCTTAATAGAGCTTCTGAATCTCCTGACCTTAACTCTAAATCACTTAGCTTTTGTTGCTGCTCTCGTAAGTAAGTGCAAATCTCCCTCTGCTCTTCAATTGGTGGAAAACAAATGCTGAAATTCAACATATCGGAAATACTTAAGCTTGATTGGTTAGCCGTTCCATGAGCATGAAGGTCTAAATGATCTCGATAGCCTTCCATTTGTAGAATATAAAACAAGTATTCTCGTAATACTTTGGCTTCATTAGGGTCGAAAACAACCGTGTTCTGATTCAACAAAGTACCAGTTAGCTCTTCTGGCACCATTCCTATTTGACCGACAGCACTATTCTTTACATCGGGGTTACTCCCCACTGTACTTAAAATAATGTCGCCTGAGTTCAATAATGCCTTCGGATATTCATATTCAAAATTTTCCGGCAGGAATACGTCTGTTGCTCGAATGGTTTTCTGTTTAATGTCACTAGCTTTAACAACTCGAATACCAGTGTCAGTAAAATCCACTGACTTGAATGCAACACCCTTCCTTGTTCTCACAACTAACTTTAGAGGGATCGTACTCCAATGCTCCGGCACTTCACCCAACCACTCAACACCTGAGTCGAACATGAGGGCGTTGGGGCTCAAACCTTTGTTTACAGCATGACTAATCATTGCCTGACGTTTTTCTTTTAACAGCTTGATGAGCTGCTGTTGTTTTTCAATCAGGGTATCGATTCTTCCAATCTCGTAATCAAGAAAATTAACGATAGTCTCTTTATCTTCGTTCGGAGGGCAAGGGAACCAAAAATTATTGAATCCTTCAGTAGGCAAACGCCATCGCCCTAAATGAGATGCGCCTTGGCCATACTTAAAAAATATTTTATTGGTATACCCCATTTGGAAAACGTAAAGATAAAATCTTGAGCAAACTACTTTTTCCTTGCAACTAAAAACCCTATAGTCAGGACTCGTTACACCTCTATATTTAGAAATATCAACATAACCAGTTAGCAAATCCATATGATTCATAGCAAAATCACCTGGTTCAACAATTTGGTATTTTGAATAATCCATTGAAAGCTGGCCATCACCACTTTTGATATCTTTTATTTTTATTCCTTTTTGTGTAATCGAAAGAACATCATCCCCTATCTTGCCTACAATTCTCTTCTTAATCTCAAATAAGTATTTTCCTCGCACGAGACGCCATGAAGCTGGTATTTTTATTATCCAATCGCCATCACATTCTTGATATTTAGGATATACGCTCACACATGAACCTCTTCTAAAAGCCTCATAATATCTCTGGAAACAATGTCTAATTCATTATCGATCTCTGCCAAATCACGAGGTGGTATATACTTATAAAAGTGACGAGTGATGGGTATTTCATATCCAACTATACCTATCTCCTGATCCTTGGCATCTTTCTTACTGGCATCTATCCATGCATCTGGTACGTGAGGTAAAACCTCTTTAGCAAAATAGACTTCATTTATTTCATTAACCGATCTGGTAGGATCAAGGGGTACATTTTCGATGTCTCGTAGTTCGACATCGATTTTGTATTCGATAACTGTACCACTTACCTCAAACAAGCCATAAACAAGATTAGCTTTACCTTTGTGAACTTTCTTGATCACTTTTTCGGCATCAGGGTTTTTCCAGCTCATAGCGCTGGTGATTTGTTTTTTCTCATTAACGTCTAAACTGATAGACTGCTTTTTACAGGCAGCTTTTAGCGCATCCTCAAAGCCATTCATATCATTATGCTGTTTTGCACCAACAGCCTGTTGAAGTTGTTTGGCCTTAAGCATGACTTGTTTATAACTTTGCCAGGTTTTACTGTCTAGCAGATCTTTGATCTGTTTTTCTTTTAGCGCACTAAAGTGACTTTTAACGTATGAGCGAATCTCAATCGCTTTCTCAGCTAACGCCCCGTAATTCTTGCAGCTCGTTTCATCTGACCAGTCTTGCCCAAATTCGGCATATATCCATTTCATGGGTGCGTTTAACGGTTTGGATGCAAAGCGTAACTCGGCGATACGTTCATCGCTGAACTGGTAGGATTCACGCAGCGGGCGCTCGATGGTTATACGACGGTAGCCGAACTCGTAGGTGTTAAATATTTTACTGGAAAAGGTTTTTGCTGTTTCGATTTTGGGGTTTGCTGACTGGCGACCGCGATTGCTTTTCTGTTCTGCTGGTTTATCCAGTTCACGAGCATCAACAACTTCAAAATTGCCGAAGCTTCGGGTAATGGTGGCAATGTCTTCATCATCCATCACATTGCGCTTAGAGCCTAGAGACTTACGCATTTTGCCACAGAGGTTTACGCCATTAATCAACTGGACTTTACCTTTGCGTTCTTTTGCCTTTTTATTCGACAGCACCCACACATAAGTAGAGATGCCAGTGTTGTAGAACATATCTGTCGGCAAGGCGACGATGGCTTCTAATAAATCGGCTTCTAATATATAACGACGAATTTCAGATTCACCTGACCCGGCACCACCAGTAAACAAAGGGGAGCCATTGAGAATGATGCCGATACGGGCACCTCCGTCACTAGCGTCCCTTAATTTACTTATCAGGTGCAATAGGAATAACAAGGAGCCGTCGGATACTCTGGGCAGACCGGGACCAAAGCGACCATCAAAACCCTTGAGGGTGTTTTCGTCTTTAATATCAGATTCGATCTTTTTCCAGTCTACGCCAAAGGGGGGATTGGATAACATATAATCAAATTTGTCGGCATAAAGCTGGTCATTGGATAAGGTATTACCCAATTTAATGTTATTGACCTCCTGGCCTTTGATGAGCATATCTGCCTTACAGATAGCATAACTCTCGGGATTGAGTTCTTGCCCATAGGCACGCATGACGGCCTGAGGATTCAGTCTTTCAACATACTCCATGCCTTCAGACAAAAAGCCACCGGTACCTGCTGTGGGGTCATATATGGTGCGGATAATGCCTGGTTTGGTTAAGGCGTCATCATCCTCCATAAATACCAGGGAGGTGGTGAGGTGTACGATGTCGCGTGGGGTAAAATGCTCCCCGGCGGTTTCATTCGAGCTTTCTGCAAAACGACGTATCAGCTCTTCAAACACCTTGCCCATGTCATGGTTGGAAATGGCCTTGGGGCTTAAATCAGTTTGCCTGACCTTTTGGACAATTTTATATAACAGGTTGGCGTCGTTTAGCTGGCCGATAAACTCGGTGAACTTGAAGTGCTCGAAGATCTCACGGGCATCTTTGGAAAAGCCCTGGATGTAGGATTCCAGATTGTCCTTGATGCCGGATTCACCCAGTTTGGAGAGATCCATTTTGGAGATGTTGAAAAATGAAAGGCCACCGGTGGCGCGTAATAGTAGCTTTTCCTGGGCATCTTCCGGTAACCCCATCTTTTGGACTTTCGTATATTCTGCCAGTACTGCGTCTTTGCTTTCTTCCAGTACGCCTTCTAAGCGGCGTAACAGGGTAAACGGTAGGATAATTCGGCCATATTGGCTTTGTTTAAAGTCACCGCGTAACAGGTCGGCCAGGGACCATATATAAGCGGCTAGATTATTTGTTGTTTGGGTCATTTACTGCTTTGTCCAATATATCTTAATTCACTGTAATAGTTAGATGCAGACTACGACAATGATTTGTTGCAGTCATTTATATTCTTTTTATTTATTAGCACAATGTTGGAACTTATTACTTATGCGCATCATGCGCATATACTATCACAGTATATATTTTTATATTGTATTTAAGCTATTGATTTAAATAACTAATAGTAAACAGCGTTGAAGTTTATTTGAAATAGTACTTCAGTATAAAATACACAGCCTTCTGTGTTGCATTGTAGTTAAAGCAATTATTTTCTTTTAATCAGTCCTCATCATCAAAATCACCAAGGCTAAGATCAAGTGCAAAGGCTTTAATCTGTTTGCTTGGCTCGGATATTATCTCTGCTCGTTCAGTAAGTTTTTCTATCAAGTCTGAAAACTTTATTTTCCCTCCTCTGCATGAATGATCTTCTCCGTACCAACCAACGAGATAAATGCCACATCGTCTTTCTCTACCATCCAAATAATTATCCTTCAGCTGAGTTTCTATGTCAGTCCATAAACCATTATTGATACACCGCTTCACCTCAATTACTACTGACACGACATTCTCAGAAAGCACTTGTGATTGATGAGCTACAGCAGCCTGTATGAGAAGATCAAATCGTTCTCCAACCCCAATATCTTTCAGATTTCTTACTTCCACTTCCCTATTAATTATTATGCCACGCTTACCTAGGTCATTGTTCAGGTGGTATTTGACGAAATCTGATAATCGAGACTCTCCTTTCTGGCGCTTATCATGCTCATTCCATAAAAACGATGCCATATAAGGTGAACCATGCAGATCATCCTGCAATCGGCCTAAGGAAGAAAGCATGGCCGTCATTAAATCATCATCTGTACTTATTTGACGAGCCATAGGATCAGTCAGTAGTTTCCACAGCTCAGGTACTTCTGGTGGTACCCAAGTGGCATCCAGAGCTTTTTTACGGGCTTGATGCGCCGCCCATTTAAGCCAGTCCTTTTCAGGGAACAACCCTGTTAAACGATCTAACTGAATAACAGCCTCTTTCGAACTGAAAGACTGCAATTGAGTGATTAGGCTATCGCGAAGTCTCTGAACGCGATCCAACTCATTAGGCTCATAACATTCTGTGTGAGTTATATCTTTCTGACTAGGAAAGTTTATCTCTAAGAATATGTAAAGATCGGCTGTTTGAGTTTCATACAACCCATTCAGCATTTGACTATGTGAGTCCCGGTCTAAAGCAACTCCAAGCATGACCTCTTTACCAATCCCCACCTCATCCTCAAGAAGCCTTGAAACTTCTTTCCAGACAGCACCTGCATTCCAGCTAATTAAGCAGATTGCTGTTGACTTTAGTTGATCTGGGTTAGCATTACTTTTCATACGCTCCAAACCACGTATCACACCAATTGGAGCATTATGTTTAAGAACGTACTCCAGGATGACGGTTTGCGATTGCAATGGCACTTTCTCATCATCAAATCTGTCTAACAATTTATCCTGGAGAATAGGGTTCCAGATGCAATCAAAATCACGCAAGTTATAAAGACCATGCTCACTCAAAATACGTCTATCTACTATTTTCATTACACCTGCTATAAAGGCATCTGGTGCATTTTCGCAAGCCAATCGATAGAGACTTTCTCTGATTTCACTTTTATCAAATAAATATGTCAGTAATACCTCTATCCATTTACTCCAATCCTGCTCAGTTAACATGGTAAGGGAGTCAGGTGATCGAGAGGCCAATAGCTCTAATGCCAGAGCAGGCGCGAGCTCATCTAGAGTATGAGTACTCCTATCTAGTAAATCATTTTCTTTTTGGGTCGCATTAAGCAAATAACCTAATGCAGCCGACAGGATACGTTGGCGAACATTATCAGATGCATTATGCCACCCAGGTTGCTCATGAAGCTGCCGTGGAAACGAATAGTGAGTACTGTCGGTCTCCAGGCTCATTTCCATAGCCAGGCTTGGCCAAGCTTCAAGATCTCCAGCTTCTACCGCAGTCAGTGCAGTATTAACTCGTTCTTTAGGGAGAGGAGAAAGCGACTTTCGTTTCGCTTCGCGCTGTTTTTTGTATTCACGCTCTTCCATCCAATATTGTCGAGCTTGCTGCGTTGACTTACTTTTCAATCGCATTGGGTGTGTAAGCCAGCTCAGTGCTTTACGTAAGGGCAGGTTTGCAGGTTTTGCATCAATACCACAAACATCCAAAATTCGATTAGTAATATCTACAGGAGCATCATAACGTAGCAGGGCATTAATAAGTTGAACGACATTTTTTCGTATTTTTCCAGTCAACCCTGATTCAAGCTGATCTAACAACCAATAAATATCTTGTGATTGAGTCAGTTTGTCACCCCGAAACGCTAAACTATTAACCCAGCTATGCTCCATTACAGAAAGAAGCTGCATTAAAAATTTTTGGCGCTTATCTGTATTTTCGAAAAGATCATCTTTTTCTCTCCGCGTTCCACTTTGATGGAATAGAGGCGCATGATTTTTTAGTAAAACTTGTGCAGCATCATTCAGCGCTGTCAAAATTCCAGGCTCTTCAAGTTGTTCCCATGCCTTACGCATGATCATATCAATCAAATCTTCTCGAAGGTAAAACTTACGATCCCTACCTGCGTTACGTTTCACCCAGTCTAAGGCGGCAGGAAGATGTTCAGTTTTTAATGTACTAGAGAAATCACCTGAATGAATATCTATATCAAAACTAGAAATATGTGATTGAAGACTATCTGGTAACGGGTCACGAAAAAATTCTTCAGCAGTGATATGCTCTGGCCATAGTAACTTCATGGCGATAGATCGCATACGGCTGTCAAAAAAGTCATCACTACTTTTCATCAACCCTAAAGGACGAAGAGTTTCAATAATTGAATCGCCTCCAATTTCAGCTATCGTAGAGAGCGCCGATAAACGCAACTTATCACCCTCATCAGTCGATAGAGCAATAGCGGCCAAGACATCTACTACACTGTGAACCTTGCAATGACGTGCCAAGTCAATAGAAAAATCACGTATTGCGATGGATCGCTGTTGATCTTCCAGTATGGGACGAAGTTGTGTAGATAACGCTGAATAATCTAACTTACGCAACTGACTGCCGCTGAGATCATGAGCAAATATTGTCTTTCGATCAACTGAGTTAAATAAAGTTAATACTAACTTTTCCTTATCCTTCAGCCCCAAAGATGAACCGTCAACGTTTAATAGTAGTACGGGCTCATTCTCTATTAATTGCTCAAATACTCCACGATCCATGGTGGCGAGCCAAGCCGCTATCTCGCCTAAGGCGGGCACAATAAACCCATTCTCAGTGTGTCGCAGTAATCGTAGCTTTTGTTCTACATCAGAAGATCGTGCCTGTAGATAATATGCAGCTAGAAATTCCCCAAAAGACTGATGCGCAAAACCAAAACGTTGAGGCCCTCGACCTGAAAATAAACCAGAAATTGCCAGCATTTCTTTTACCGCGCCTTCATCTATTAGCCATTGCCCTATATTTTCTGGCTCAATTCCAGTTATTTCTGTTATAGAAATATCACCTGCGGGTGTCTCATGTACTGGTCCAACCCACAAAGCTGACCTATTACTTAAGAATAGAGCGGCAGCGATCTTGGCAGCGATCACGAAACGTTTCTCAGGTGCCATTGATGGACTTCTATAACGACGAGATTCGTTGTTTTCCTCGATAAGAACGCGGAGTCCCTGTTCATAAAGTTCCGTCTTCCCTACAGGCATACCATCCTGATTTTGCGCAAAAGATAGTAGCAGTCGAAGCGTAACTGGCCTGCATGCTAAACTATCTACCTCCGTCTCTTTAATACGCTCTAGAAATTTATTGCTTTCGATATTCTGAGCATCAGCAGCAGCTAAAACATCTTTTCGTCTCAATGGACAAATTTCGTAAGCATCAATGTCATCTGTATCCCATATTTGTTTTAATTCTTCTTCAAGGTATTGTGGCCAAGCTGAGGTTCGGCATGCAATACGAAGGAAAACCCTCTTGGGATCTATTACATATTCCCTAAATCGAGCAATAAACCATTGAGGAAGATTCGGAATAAGAGCATGACATTCATCAAAACTATCTAGAAAAATATAAAGGCTAGCACCATCTTTATACTCACCAAAGTGATCGCCATCAAATAGCACAGACTCCAGTCGCCCTAGGTCACCGGCCCCAAACTCGTTAAGATTAAGGTGTTGTAATACATCATTAGTAGATTCGACCTGCGCCTGACATCGTTTGTAATCATCAAGTAATGCATGACTTTTCCCCATCCCGGCCTCACCAAGTAATATTAGCCCCTGCTTACTGCTAAGCGCTTCCATCGACACTGCTTTACTGGAATAAGCCCAAGCATAATCATCGTCCGGATCGAAAAGGTAAGGACCATCTAATACTGGAGACTCGCCTCGCTCAACCCAGAAACGTTTCCATGGATACTGTTGGCATGGGGAATGGATATTCATTTTTCTATTATGATTTTATTCATATCGATTATGAGGCATATAGAATAATTAGTGTCTAATGAATTAAACGACACAATTATTTCCATCTATAATAAAGTTTACTATCTTGCTACCTTCGCAATTTGAACAGTCAAAACCATACGCCCCTTCATATTTAAAATTCATTCTCATACCTTTATTACTATTGCATACATATTTTACCATATGCGGGCGCAAATTAGCCTTTAACCACTTTTTATCAGAAGCAAAAAAATCAAGGGGTATTATCGTATAGTAGAACGTAATTCGGACACCTGGATACGACCTATATGTGCTATATCTCTTGCGCCTCAATTCCAAAATCACTTTGACTCCTTTCAATTTTGCAGAATTCAACTGAATATCCTGCGTTATCTACTACCTTTTTAATAAGATCGATATCAGAGTCAGTAGTATCTAGACCAAAACATATTTGCGTAAGCTGCCTTTTTTCAATTTCAAACGGACCATTCTGCATCCGAATTATACGGACTTCTTTTTCGTAGCTCCAAGCCGGGCTTTTTATCGTCAGCACCTTTTTAATAATCTCCAACGTGAATTCTTTAAAATCTGTTTCTTCTGTTGGTGTGTTATCAACAAACCATTTAGTCATTGAATTATCTTCGTATTCTACTGGCGCTACGGCTAATATAGCCTCCGGATTATTGAGAAATGATTCCGGAAAATTGTATGTAAGGCATAAACCTTTGTGCTGGTTTGCGTAGTGCGCCCATAAAAGAGGGTCATTGAGAATCAATGAGAATGAACACACCGCCACATTACCTGTGTCATTTTGCATCTGATCAAAATACCGTTCCATATTAGCTAACTTCGTTAGTATTTCCTTTTTCCTTCCTGATAACTGTTCTATTGCCTGTTTAGCAGCTTTCTTAATATCAACACGACAATCAAATGGGTCATTCAATTGCTTGGGGGATGCGAAATAAATCGTGCCTTTTACCAAGCCGTCAATTAAGTACTTGTTTATCTCTCGGAACTTAAAAAATACGTACGGGCTCATTGGGAAATATAACGCTGCAAATCAGCTGCACCGCTTTTGGGCGTCGGATGAATTTGCCTTGTTAGCCCATTATTCATTTAGCGTGTTTTCATTCCATGCTATCTCAAGCGCTAGCTTTCCATTCTCTTTTACACCATAAGAATACCTGCGGGTAAAGGCAACTTTTGGATCACCTGACTCCCGCAGAGCCGATCGTTCAGCAAAATATTCAAGCTTTTTAGTTACTGCAACCAAATCAAGGGAGAATAGACATTCCTCGATTATCAGTAAGTCACTTTCTAACGTTTGCCAACTAGTATGAACACCCGGCTCATGGGCAAAGTCATTTCGATTTCTTCTGATATTGTGTAGTTCAATACATTTTCCATATAATAAATTGTCATCCATGTAGCAAATACGGCCATTAAAGTCATTTCTATATGGCCTTCTGAGCACATGCCCATTGTCTGCTAACCAGATTGACAATGAATCATCTAAAATAGATGCACCTTTTATATACAGAAGCGTTGGAAGCAATTGCTCGAGTAAAATATCTCTATGAGTATGGCCTACATACAATGCATATGAGGATGGATAGTTTTTTGCAGTTTCTGTCTCAAGACGAAACTGACGCCACGCACTCCTTGGATTCCATACTTGACCATTACTCATATCATTGCCTAAAGGGTTATTTAACACTTCATCCATATTTCTTTATTACGCATATACGTTTTAATATTCGACAATTATTTATTATTGAGCTCTATTACTGACAAAACAGAATACATACCAGCTCCTCTGATGCTGTTGCGAATACAATGCCAAATAGAATCCAGAATATTCCAATAGATTCTAATAATATTCCACCTGAAGCTGCTTCCTTTATAAGGTCACTATTTTCTTTATCTGCAGCTGTTCTATTTTGGCTTTCTACATCAATATTTTGTTCTGTTTTTTCTGCTAACTCATCAATCTTCTTATTTGTTTGTTGTAAAAGTTCATCTTTTTCATGCAAAACCTTTTCAAGTTTTTCCACACGCTCTTCAAGAGTAAGTGCTTTGGTAGAAGGACTATGCGTCATTATTCCAGCAACATGTGTTTTTATTTTTATGGAGCCAGATAAGGGGGTTATATTAACTGCTTGATTGTACTTTGGGCATCTTTTGATCCAGATAATTATATTGTCAAAGAATCCTGTACGCCCGAATAGCTGTCTTGTTTGCCTGACACCCAATGCAACAGTCGAAAGACCCAAAACTTCAAATACCATACCGCTTATTCGAAATCTTGATTCCCAATCAGGCAGTAAAAAATAAAATATAAGGAGTACAGCGGGTATAGTTGTAATTATATAAAAGAATATTCTAGCTTCAAATAACCAAATTACTATTCGCCATATCCATTTTAAGAATAATCTAATTTTATTCAGCATATTTTTTATTGTTATGCCCACCCCTATTAGACTAACCAATCAGTCGGCCCAACAAGAATAAGTGATTCCTAATATTTGTCATAATTTTTATGTTTAACATGATCTTAACCAGCTTTTTTCTTATTAGCAATTTGACTTACTACGAACCAGATAATAAATCTGATTAAAAAATGATGTTTATCTGCTTAGAGGGTATTTATACAGTAAAGTGATGAATCGCAACTCATGACGTACATGAGTAATGCTAGCTCACTACAGCTATTCTCATAATAACGATTTGATTAAGGCTACAAAACCTCGAAATCGCACTAAAAGATGATCAAAACTCGTGTTTCAAAATAGCAAGATTGACTTCCCGACCATATTTTCTTTATTCAATAATATGCTATAAATACAGGTTCATATATTTTGAAACACATGGAAATGAAACACCACATTGAAAAAACAACAAATATCACTATAATATGATTATTATTAATGCCATTAAAAACTATATATACAATGTTTCGGGAGGAATGCTACACACCCACTCAAATTTTGAAACGGTTAAACATTGTACATATGCGACGAAATGGCCAACTAGGTCATAACCATTATTCTGGTTATAAAAAAAAGGCTGGTATATTTATTGATACCGGCCTTTTTTAAATTGTAAATTCACATGAAATACAAAAACCTACACAAGTACAAGTTAT
>Ga0316205_10001335_pt1 | contig 32390 bp, 28 predicted proteins | sample 3monthpyrite_MG_FD_204941 | JGI IMG/M metagenome (GOLD analysis project Ga0316205, IMG submission 204941) | Microbial mat bacterial communities from mineral coupon in-situ incubated in ocean water Damariscotta River, Maine, United States -... | ecosystem: Environmental > Aquatic > Marine >...
TATCAATACATTAATCGATAATGTTTCCATTGCATAATTCCCGACTTGCTGAATTGAATGACGTTTATTATATAGAGCATTGAACGCAAATACTTATTTTCGTTACGACTATTCATCACATTCATCCTGTTGCTGTCGTTTTTTAATAGGTTTATTGACAAACGACTAATTGTAAAAATAAAGTTGGAATGACTTGATATGTTATGGCCAAACGATGTGTCGAATATTATTTTTACCTGACTTTTTGACTTCATACATCAAGTCATCCACCTGCTTGATTATATCTCGACTTGAACTCATTGATTCTGAAAAAGTCACAGCACCTATGCTAAAAGTGACAGGTCACTTCCTATTCTGCATTGCCTCTAATACTAACGATACCATCAATTAATCAAACGCTGGGGAGTTCTGCCTCATCCTCATCGGACGACGCCATCCTCTCCTCAGCTACAGTATAGGGTCCGCTAAGATATCGCATTGCCTTGACCATCTGACGAGCCATGCGTCGTATTCGACTATTCTGTTCCTGAATATCAATAACAGTCGTGACAGGAATACGTAATTCTGCCCCGGCGAGTAGTAGTGCCTCCTTCACCTCATCATATGAGACTTGCACTTGTTCCAGTTGTACTTCACAGTCTGTAATTGATAAGCCTTCTTGTTCCGGATTAGCCAGTTCCATAAGATGAACTACTTCAGAGCGATAATGAGTAATGTGTTCCAGTAATTCCGGATTTTCCACAAATGCAAGCTCAGTCTGTGCCCTGGCAATCTCTAATGCCTGTTCCGAACAGGCCAGTAGATGTTGCTCTGACCGTAACAATTTGGCCAACTGCTCAGCAATTTCACGGCTAAGCAAGCCTCTGCCTAGATGGTTAATAAACTCAGCAACCGCATTGCTCAGTTTAACCACAACCATATGATCGTTTGTTATTTGTTTGCCAGGGCCGGATTCCGTACTTAATGCTGCCAGACCCATACGTCTTGTAATTGCAGCAATACGCATTAATTCCATCGTCAGTGCATTCAGTGCCAACATCGGTGATACAGCAATATTCTTGTCGAGAAACTGGGGGCGCCCTTCAATTTCTTCTTGTGTAACAAAACGCCGTTCCAGGAATTGTGCCATACGGTTGCTGACAGGCCACATCAACAACACTCCCAGGATGTTGAATACAGTATGAAATAATGCCAGGGTCACTGCCGGAATTTCTTGCAGACCCAGCAGTTTGCCCGTGGTGCTCACCACCCAGAAAAGTAAAGGTAACATCAGTAATGCAGCAATTCCGGTAACCAGGTTAAAAATAACATGTGCGGCAGCAACACGTTTGGCATTAGATGTTGCACCAATTACGGCAATTGCAGCAGTCGAGGTTGTACCAAGATTGGCACCTATCACCATCGATGCAGCAGCATATAGCCCCACTACGCCACCCGAAACAGCCGTCAACGTGATGGCAATAGCGGCACTGGATGACTGGGTGAGCACGGTCATAATGAAACCGATACCAAGAAACAACAGCACACCGGCAACACCATCCACGGTAATCATTTCCAGGTTTATGGCAGTAGCGAGGCCTTCAAATGCATCCTTGAGCGTATCAATGCCTATGAAGAATAAGCCAAATCCCGCAAGAGCCAACCCCAGAGGTGCCCGACGACTATCACCGCCAGTCAGGCGCAATATCATGCCAATGCCTATCAAAGGCAAGGCAAAGGTTTCTATCTTGATATTAAAGCCGACGATAGCAACCAACCAGCCCGTCATGGTTGTGCCTATATTGGAACCGTAGACAACACCCAGCGCCTGTTTCATTTTCATCAAACCAGCATTAACAAAACCAATAGTCGCTACGGTCACAGCGCTGGAAGACTGCACAAATGCAGTAATCAATATCCCACTGAAAATGCCACGTCCAAGTGAACGTGTCCATTTTCCCAACAAGTCACGCAGGGCATGACCAGCTGCCAGTTTAAGGCCATCGGTAATCATGCCTACTGCCAGCATGAATAGTCCCAGCCCCCCTATAAGTAATCCGATAGTGACAATATATTGTGGCATTGTTTAGAGTATTCCAGAAAAAATAGTTGCGATTCCCAGAAAACTGAAGAACCCCACTACATCAGTAACAGTTGTGAGTATTATGGATGATGAAGATGCGGGGTCTTGTCCCAGTTTTGCTAGCACAATTGGAATTATGACACCAGAAACTGCTGCCAGCGCCATGGCAAAAACCATAGAGACACCAATCACCATTGCAAGTCCTGTTGAAGAACTCCACACCCAGACACCAATGGCCGTTGTCACGGCAATGGCAACACCATTAATAAAACCGGCTACCAGTTCCTTGCGAGCAACTTTTAGCCAATGACTTGTTCCAATTTCGCGTAACGCGAGTCCTCGCATTGTGACTGCAAGGGCTTGTGCTCCGGTATTACCGGATTGACCAGCGACGACGGGAAGAAGGACAGCAAGGGCGGTATAAGTAGCAATGGTACTTTCAAACAATCCGACTACTGAAGCGGCGAGAAATGCAGTCAACAGATTGATTTGTAGCCAGGGCAATCGCTTTTTTACTACAAAACCAATGCGCGAGAGCGCGCGTTCATCTTTGCTGGCACCTACCATGGTCAGGAGATCAGCTGTGCTTTCCTCACGCACGGTTTCAAGAAGTGCATCATAACGAATGATACCTATCAGGCGACCATTAACATCCACTACAGGCAGATCCGTTATCTTGTATTTTTCGAATTGTTCTACGACCTCGCTATGACTAGCAGTAGCCAAAACAGCGGCTTTAATCGGTTGCGCAAATGTTGCTAACTTATCGGGTGAATCAGCTAGTGCAAGTCGATGAATCTCGATTAAGCTTTCAGGATTACCTTGATCATCAAGTAAATATAGCTGCCGAGTAAACCGGGGACGTAATTTACGAATACGATGCAAGGTTTCTCTTACAGTAAGGTTGGAATAAAGTGGAATGTAATGAACATCCATTAATGCTCCAGCGCTGTCATCCGGGTACTGGACCAGTTGTTCAAGTTCCTGTTGTTTCGCCTCATCAAGGAGTTTTTTATAATTATCACGTTGCGCACTATCCAGACGCACCAGAATACGCGCAGCATGAATTGGATCGCCTCTTTGCAAATATTGTTTAACAACCTTGTCATCAAGGCTTGGTAGTAACTCTACCGCATGCTGCTGCGACAAGCGGTCCCAGACTGCAGTCTGTTCAGTTATTGACATCCTATTTAATAACTCAAGTATTTCACTGTTGGATAATTGATTAACTTGATTCAATGCTTCATCAGGATGCCGTTTCAGGAATTCAGAATTAAGTGCATGTATTACATTTTGCATGTCTGTGGTCATGATTGACTCTTTGATTTATTCGTGTTTTTTTTATTACCTGCAAAAAATAATTCAAATACCCATGCAACACTTAACCAATACATTCCTATTAACGATAATAAACCACCAAAGGGATCAGTTGCCTTCGCCTCTATTTGGTTGTCTTTCAGTACATTTTGAAGTGTTTCATAATCAATATATCCCAGATATGCTCCTCCTTTTGTAACTACTGGTAATTGCCGATAAGTTAGCCACGCATGATGGTGTGCTATATCTTCAATATAAAGATTGGCATTTATATACGGCGTGCGCTTATTTACCTGCGTTCCTATCACTATATGACGATCAATTACTAACATTAGTCCGGCTTCAATTGTCCCTATGTATTTTTGCTCATCATCCACAACATATATCAGGCAATCACCTATCCCCTTACGCTTTTCAAGTCGCTTTAATACATCACCGACGGTAAGCCTGGCAGGAAAAAAAGGGCAGTTACTTTTTGTAACAGCGCCTACGGAAAGATCAGGGTAAATCATTTGTCTTTGGATAGCCGTTTGTGTCTTTGCTGGTAATTTTTGCAACAAGCTATCACGTTTTTGTTGTTCATAACTACGTAAAAGACGAGCGACATATCCTGAGTGCTGCTCGGAAAATTTCGCCATAAAAGTATCTGATAAATATTCCAGAACAGCGATTGCTATTTCTGGCAGCATATACTTGTATACCCGATAAACGACATCAGAATCAATTTCGCTGAAGAATGCCGCTATATCGACAGGTGAAAAGCGTTCTATTGTTCTTGCGGCATCTGCAGGATGCAATCTTAGAAATTGATCTGTTAGCGGATTATTTACTTTCATATCATTCGTCCGCTTGTACTTGTCTGACTATTTCGTCATTCAGTATTGATGCAGGTAAATAATGACGTCCTTCTTTAGATTCAAGAATGACCTGAGTTGCAGTAATCTCATAAATTATTCCAACTATTTCTCTCACACATATATGATCTCCAGGTTTGAAGACCTCCTTGAAGTGATGTGCTGCCACCAGATTGGCTACGTGCGACCGGGCGCCAATACCAAATGCAATAGCAACACCACCGAGTGTAGCTGCAAGAATGACAGATGCTATGGTTGATAAAAATGTAATATCTACACCAACCTGATCAGCACCAATTACAATAGCTGTGAATAAAATAATAACCTGAACTATGCGACCAATAATCTCGCTCTGACTTAAACCTGCGCTTGATAAAGCAGATGATGTCACATCACGAGCAAGCGAGCTGACAATAAATCCCGCTAAAACTATAAGCATGCCTGAAATTAGCAGAGGGACATATATGACAATTTTTGACAGCCAGTTAACAAATATACCCAAGCCCAGGATTTCAGAGGCCAAGGCGACAATAATTAACATAATTAACCAGAACACCATCTCTCCGACAAAGCGTGCAGGAGGGTGACGAGACTGTAGTTGACCAACGCCCTTTCGAGCAACAAGTCTTTGCCAAAAACCATCAAGCCGGTTAATCAAGCGAATGATTAACGATTTGATTAATTTGGCCATAAGCCAGCCGACTATGAGTAAGACTATGGCTGCAAATATTCGAGGGAGATGTTCTATAGCTTGTGAAGTCACTCCTGCAAGGCTTTCATTGATACTTGTCAATAAACTGTCAGTTTGATTCATAGCTTGATTCTCTACCTTGCGCTTATAATCATCAATTTACTTTCTAAGTAGAAGATATACCAGATATAATTTGCAGCAAATACCATTGCTTTCACGATTCCATACTGATAATAGTGCACTAAATTGCAAGGATATTATCTTTTAAAATAACAATTTATGTTTATAATCCTTATACTGATATATATCTTAAAAAATTGGATGAAAAAGAACATGGATCTTTCATTTATTACAAACCTCCCGGAAAAATCTCATAAAATCTATAACGCTACGATAAATTTTATTTTTGGCATCATTTTGATTTTCATTACAGTCACCATGCTTATCGGAACTGTTCGTATGTTTTTCAGAGTTGGCGGACTCATCCAGGACAGCGGCATAACAGGTAGCTACCTATATATATTTACAGATGTGCTGACACTGTTCATTCTGATTGAGCTTGCGCGTTCACTGTTTGAATACTTCACTGAAAAAAGAATACGCCTGGTCTTTATTATTGATGCAGCCATCGTATTTATTCTACGCCATATTATGATCGAGTTGTTTAACCATAAACTTGACCCTGCAACAAGCTATGCACTTGGCTTTTTGCTACTGGTCCTGGGCATTATCCGTATTGGATCGACCATTACCTATCAACGAGAAATGAAAATGATTAGTGATGGGAATAAAGAATAAAAGATAATTACTAATACATTAAGGATAATAATATGAATACTTCAGAAATACCTGGCGTCACCACAGCCTGGCACAATCTCCCTATTGATGAAGTATTCCAGAATATCGCCAGCGATAAAGAGGGCCTTGATAAAGCCGAGGCTGAACGACGTCAGCAACAGTATGGTCCAAATCGCTTACGACCCGCCAAGAAAAAAAGCCCACTGATGCGTTTTCTGGCACAATTTCATAATGTCCTCATCTATGTATTAGTGGGTGCAGGTTTTATAACTGCCTTGTTGGGTCACTGGATTGATAGTGGCGTTATCCTGAGTGTAGTGGTTATCAATGCGATTATCGGTTTCATTCAGGAAGGTAAGGCAGAAAAGGCATTGGATGCCATCCGTAATATGCTATCACAACAAGCCATGGTTAAACGTGATGGTAAGTTCACCAATCTTCCTGCAGATCAACTTGTTCCGGGCGATGTAGTTTTTCTCCAGTCTGGTGATAAGGTCCCGGCTGATCTGCGTCTGTTCAAGATCCGTGATTTACGTATTGAAGAAGCCATGCTTACTGGCGAATCAGTACCTATAGAAAAAACCCTCCTGCCAGTGCCTGAAAAAGCAACGATAGGTGACCGCAAGTGTCTCGCCTACTCCGGTACGCTTGTGACTTATGGACAGGGACAGGGTGTGGTAGTTGGAACAGGTGATCATACCGAGATAGGTCGTATTAGCGGCTTGTTAAGACATGTCCAAACCCTAACTACCCCTTTATTACGACAAATGGCTATCTTTGCCCAATGGCTCACTATTGCTATCGGTATTATTGCTGCGGTCACATTCACCTATGGCGTAATGTTACAGGGGAATTCTATCAGTGATATGTTTCTGGCTGCTGTCGGACTGGCTGTAGCTGGTATCCCGGAGGGCTTGCCAGCCATTATGACCATAACACTCGCCATTGGTGTACAGCGGATGGCGAAAAAGAATGTCATTATTCGCAGGTTACCTGCAGTAGAAACACTAGGCTCGGTCACAGTCATTTGTTCTGACAAGACTGGCACCCTCACCCGCAACGAAATGACTGTACAGACTGTCACTACCGGCGCAGGTATTTGTGAAGTCAGTGGGGCCGGGTATGATCCACATGGCACTTTCAGTCTTGATAGTCAAAACGTAAATCCAGAAGACTTTCCATTACTGAATGAAATCGCTCAAGGCGCATTACTCTGCAATGATGCAACCTTATCTGAAATTGACGGAGTCTGGTCGATACAAGGTGACCCCACTGAAGGCGCTCTGGTAACATTCGCACTTAAGGCAGGCCTGGAACACAATTACTATCAGGAACAATATCCCCGTATCGATGCAATTCCATTTGAATCGCAGCATCGTTTCATGGCCTCACTACATCATGATCATGCTGGTCATGGCTTTATCTACCTTAAGGGCGCACCTGAAAAGATTATTGAAATGTGTCACAAGCAACGTATGCGTGGTGATGATGTACCCCTGGATCACAGCTATTGGAATACAGCGATGGAAACGATGGCTGCACACGGCCAACGGCTTCTGGCCATCGCCTTCAAACCCGCGCCTTTGAATCAACAAAGTCTTGATTTTAGTGATGTAGAAGGTGAACTTACCCTGCTTGGTGTCGTTGGTATCATAGATCCTCCTCGTGAAGAAGCAATCCGTGCCGTGCACACCTGTCAAAAGGCTGGAATTCGCGTGAAGATGATTACTGGTGATCATGCCATCACTGCCCGTGCTATAGGCGCACAGATGGGAATCGGCGATGGCACTACATCTGTCAATGGTACTGAATTGGATACCTACAATGAGGACCAGCTAAAAGAAGCTGTACAACGCTCAGATATATTCGCACGGGTTTCACCGGAGCAGAAACTGCAACTTGTTTCAGCATTGCAAAGCGCTGGAGAAGTGGTCTGCATGACCGGTGATGGTGTTAACGATGCACCGGCATTAAAGCGCGCCGATGTAGGCGTAGCCATGGGACTAAAAGGAACGGAAGTTGCCAAGGAAGCTTCAGAGATGGTACTGATTGATGATAATTTTGCCTCGATTGCTCATGCAGTGGAAGAAGGACGAACAGTCTATGATAACCTTAAAAAATCTATTCTGTTTGTCCTACCGACCAATGGCGGTGAAGCGCTGATTATAATTGCTGCGATCTTTATGGGAACATTACTGCCAATTACTCCAGCGCAAATCCTTTGGGTCAATATGATAACGGCAGTCACTCTTGCACTAACTCTGGCCTTTGAACCGCCAGAGCACAACGTCATGCAGCGCTCACCTCGTAATCCAAAGGCACCCATATTATCCAGCTTTATGATCTGGCGCATCGCCTTTGTATCCCTGATACTTGTGGTCGGTACTTTTGGGCTTTTCATATGGGAACGTGATCATGGTGCTTCGATAGAACTGGCCCGGACCATCGCCGTCAACACCCTGGTGATGTTTGAAATTTTCTATTTATTTAGTGCCCGTTACCTACTCGCACCTTCATTAACATTTGAAGGCCTAACCGGGAACCGTTACGTCTTGTATGCCATCGCCTTGCTTATTGTATTTCAACTATGCTTCACCTATCTAGGCCCTATGCAAACACTGTTCGCAACGACTGCCATGACTGCAGATACCTGGTTGCGTGTTATCGTAGTAGCTTCTTCAGTGCTCTTCCTTGTGGAAATAGAAAAACTGATATTGCGGAAGTTCACCAACTTGGAAAAACGGGCTTTATGAGGGCAATACCAGAATTACAATTTTTCCATTCAATCAGCCACTACATGTCTGTGTCAGGCTAATCCGATGCAGGTACTCGTCGAATTATCTGCTGACTTCGCATGTATGGCACCAGGACTATAATGGTTTTTCACATCAGGATTCTGGATTCATTGATCTGGTCGTCAACAAAAAAGCCGACATCATCCGCGTCTTTCTGGAGCCCGATGCCAATGCACTGTTATACATTACCGACAATAGTCTACACAGCCATGAATTCATCAATGTCATCATCGCTGGCAAACAGCACCAGCCACAGTGGCTGGATATGAATGCCGCGATAAAGCATTATAAAAATCATGAGTGACGTCATTTCTATCAATGGCTCTTTTTTTAATACCGAACGCATGATCAGTCAGTATGTTACCAAAGCTTATTTCAAGTAGATGTATTAACTCGAATTAATTTAATTGGTAATAAAGTATATATGAATAAACATATGATTATACTCACTTCCCCCAGGTCAAATACTGGAGTGAACAAGAATGCTATGATTATACTGCAAAATAAAGGAGCTGAACCATGTGCCGTTTCTGGTATATAAAGGCCACGAAATGCTTATGTCGGATTTACTGCTAAAGGCAGAGTAGTCACTTATCATACAAAGTTACAAAGCCAAGGAGCGTACAGAACCTCTCAATGGTGATGGCTTCGGTATAGGGTGGCATGTTCCTGAAATTGATCCCAACCCTTGTGTGTTTACTTGCATTCAACCGGCATGGAGCAATCGCAATTTGTTTCGCTTATCGGAAAAAATTCGCTCTACTTATTTTTTTGCACATGTGCGTGAGTTCAACTGTCACCCATTTCAGTACAAACAGTTTCTCTGGATGCACAATGGAAAGATTAACAGCTTTCCGCGAATTAAGCGGAGTTTAAGGGAATCATTAGACGATGACTATTATAATATTATCCAGGGCACTACCGATTTAGAACATGCTTTTGCATTTTTTCTGAATCAGTTAGGGAAACATATTGGCGACTATTCGATTACTGATCTGCATGATGCTCTGATAGCTACAATATCTCAAATCAACCACTGGCAAGAACGTGCAGGTATCAGAGAGCCCTCTCATCTCAACTTCGCCGTTAGCGATGGTTACAACATGCTTGTCAGTCGTTATTGTTTCAAACCGGGAATCGAACCACCATCACTATATATTTCTTGCGATGACCGGTTTGAAATTCAGGATGGTAAATATCGAATGGTCGTATCAAAGAACCAACCCAACGCTGTAATCATAGCATCAGAACCACTGACGGCAGAACGCTCTGACTGGCAATCAGTAGCAAGAAATCATTTGGTGATTGTGTCACCTGAACTGCACATACAACAGATCCCTATTGAATAAGAGCAGTCGAATTATAACGATATCCCGGTTTAGGATATAATGTTGAAATCGAGATAAACGATGTTGGTGGCAAAGGGATACACGCAAGGGTTTCAAGTGGAATGCGACTGGTGACTTGATTACGTCTTCAATACCGAGAACGTAATTGATCAGTATACCACCAGTACCTGTTCCAGGCATGGACATACGCTTTTTACTATGTTTATAGAGGTATATTTTTATAATAATGCCCCTTTCATTCATCGTACCATATATACTCATTGTGTAATCAGGGTGTTAGCGTTTAAACGAAATGATAATGATTAACAAAATGCGTATTGTTTTAATAATTAAAGCATCTGGATGCACATAATGCAGCGCTTATTGCTGATTTTTCTGGCTTGTTTATATTCCGCCACCTCTTTTGCGCAAATCAAGGTCAATGTTGAGGTCAATGGCGTTAGTAAAAATATTACCAATAATGTGCGCCTGTTTCTAAGTGTTGAACAACAAAAAGGTCACCCCCTGCTTAGTGAGGCACGCCTGCACCGTCTGCACAAAAAAGCAACGCAGGAGATTTCCAACGCATTACAACCGTTCGGTTATTACCGCCCCACTATTGAAACAAAATTAACGCAGCCAACACCTGGGCAATGGCTGGCAAGCTACACCATTAATACTGGCCCAGCACTACCCATTGGACAGTTTAACTTTTTAATCAGCGAGGAGTTGCGTAAGCACCCTGAATTTCAGGCACTGCTTCAGAAAATGCCACTACACCAAGGCGGAGTGTTTAACCATCTTGAATATGAAAGCTTGAAAGCCAGTCTGGCCAGTCTTGCAACAGAGAGAGGTTACTTCAGTGCTCACTTTGTCGAACATCGCGTAGAAATTGATCTTGATGTCTATGAAGCTCGTGTGCATATTAACTATAATAGCGGACCTCGCTATCGTTTCGGTGAAGTACTATTGAAACAGAATGTTCTCGACCCAATTCTGTTGCGACGTTATATCAATTTCGAAAAAGGTTCTCCTTACGCGCTTAATAAACTAATAGATTTGCAACAAGCGTTGAATGACTCTGAATATTTTCAAACAATTGAAGTCTCACCCGGCAAACCGAAAGTTGATAGTACTGAGATCCCAATCACCGTCAGGCTCACACCACGCAAACGTCATCAATACAGTATAGGTCTTGGCTATGGTACCAATACCGGGGGACGTGCTAAATTTGGCTGGGGAATGTCGCCTATAAATACCCGAGGACATCGTTTCAATACTGAGGCTAAAGTATCTGAGATTGGTAATAGCCTCAGTGCTCATTACCGCGTACCGGTACTTAATCCGCGTACTGATCAAATCGTATACAGTGCAGGCATTGTCAACGAGAAGACTGATAGTAGTGACAGCACGGTGAATACCATCGGTGTTAGTCTCAATCATAACCGTAATGCCTGGCGTGAATCAATATCTCTCAACTATCAACAGGAAAAGTTTGTTATCGCAGAAGACCGCGGTATCTCTGACCTGCTTATTCCCGGCATTAACTGGAGCCGCACCTGGGGGCGTAGCCGTATTTTCGCTATTAAAGGATTGCGTTTTGATATTGGCCTGCGTGGAGCTAGCAAGCAACTGCTCTCCGACACCGACTTCTTTCAAGTTCAAGGCGGCATCAAAGCTATTACCCCGCTGGGCAGTCAGGACCGCATTATCACTCATGGCAGACTGGGCGCCACCGTAACGCAGGAGTTTCACCAACTACCGTCTTCTGTGCGTTTCTTCGCGGGTGGGGCTCAAAGCGTACGTGGTTATGGCTATCAATCGCTTGGTCCAACAAATGCAAATGGACAAGTGGTTGGCGGTAAGTACTTAATGCTCGGAAGTATTGAGTACGAACACAGTTTCAGCAACAAATGGGGTGTAGCACTGTTTTATGATGCTGGTAATGCAATCGACAATTTAGATGACAAGCTGGAAAGGGGTACCGGTTTCGGCTTACGCTGGAAATCACCGGTAGGTCCGGTGCGCATCGATCTGGCAAATGCTATTAGTCGCGATGACCACCCCTGGCGACTGCATATCAGTATAGGGCCAGACTTATGAAAAAAGGGCTCTTAATATTTCTCGCCGCATTACTGGTAACAGTGGCCATACTGATAACGTGGCTGACAGTAACAGAAAGTGGCCTACGCTGGGCATATCAAGAAGCTAAGCCCTACCTGCCATTTAAGTTAACCGTGAATAAACTACATGGAAGGCTCATAGGACCCATCACAATTACGGGTGTCATGTACCAGCAGGATGAAGCTCTTATCAAAGCCGATCAGATCGATATTAACTGGAAACCGAGTTCACTATTGGCAGGTAAGGTCAATATCAGCCATATAAACGTACAAACCTTCGATATCGTTTTACCCAAGGTTGAAACAACTGATCAAGCTTTGCTCCTTCCCGAAATTCGTCTGCCATGGCGCGTAGAATTGAAGGATGCAGAGATCAACGGTATTAGCATTAATCAGAACGGACAGTCTTTCAGGATTAAACAAGTCAACTTAGACGCGACCACCCTCTTCAGTCGGGTTGAAATAAAAAAATTAGATATCATTGCTGATGACTTCCAAATAAACATTAAGGGCGAGCTCCAGTCGATGCAGAATTATCGTCATGATCTGGTAATACGCTGGGAGGCTGAGCTTCCTTCACATACTATAATCAAAGGAAGTGGTCAGCTAACAGGTGATATGAAATCGAGCCGAATAAAACAGCAACTTAGCGCCCCGACACCCCTGACACTCGATGGTAAGGTAAACGACTTACTTAACCAGCCGTACTGGCAAGCCAATCTCCATGCGGAAAAATTTGATCTGACTCAATTGAATACTGACTGGCCTACCCTGACTGGTACACTAACGCTAAATGCAAAAGGTGATTTTACCACTGCTACGTTAACTGGCATCATGAAGGGAGAACATCCCGATCTTGGTAGCCTGAATGCTGACTTAAAACTCCAGCAACTGAGCGATAAGTCTATTCAGATTGATCAGTTGAAACTACATGCACCTCGAGATGACACACTGATCGATGCCAGTGGACTATGGCGACCAGGAAACCATGGTGGCGCCATTAAACTGGCATTGAATTGGAAAAACCTGCGTTGGTTTTCACAAAATCAGCTCTGGTTCAACAGTGCACATGGCAATGGAACATTAGAGGGTAATGTCAATAGTTATCAAGTAAATCTTAATAGTGATAGTCCTTGGTCTGATATTCTGCCTTCCGCATGGCAAGTTAGCGCAGAGGGAAATCTCGATGGGTTAAAGTTCCATTCATTACGTGTCAAGGCGCTAAAGGGTGAGGCCGTCGCCACCGGTCAACTCAGTTGGACGCCGAAGCTAAGCTGGACGGCCAAGGTCAATGCCACTGATATCAATCCCGCCGGCCTCTGGCCTGAATGGCCGGGTCACCTTAAAGGAAAACTGACCAGCACAGGACGTTTTGAAAACGGCCAGTGGATGGCTGATGCCGATGTCACTCAAGTTAGTGGCAAGTTACGTGGCTATCCTGTTTCGCTTCACAGTCGGCTCAACTGGCGTGACAATAATCTTGAAATCGCACAGCTTGAGTTTCTCTCCGGAAGTACGAAAGTCAATTTACATGGCATGACAGGTAACGCCCTGAAACTGAACTGGAGCATGGCTTCCAACAACCTGTCTGAACTCTACCCCGATGCCAAAGGCCGGTTTCATGCCAAAGGAATGTTGAGTGGCCCATGGGCTACTCCATTCATCGAAGCATCTTTTAGTGGCAAAGCATTGAAGATATTGACCTACGGAGCAAGCACTATTGAAGGAAAGATTGCTGTAAACCTGCACAACTGGCAAAAAATTGATATTAACCTGGCTGCACAAACACTCAAACTGGATGGCTATGCACTCCGCTCATTGGATATCAATACCGACAAACAAGGTATAAAAGCGACCGCAGTTTCTGAAACTGCAACTGCAACTGCACATGTCGAACTCTCAGAAAAACCTCAGGCAAAAGGCTGGCACGGCCGTCTGGTGAGAGCCGATATTCGAAGCAAGAAGTTTACCGACTGGCAACTCTCTGCACCCGTCTCTTTCAATATCAGTGATAAATCTATTGTTGCTGACACACTGTGTTGGCACAGTAATAAAGAAGGTAAATTATGCACGACTATTAATCGCAAAAATACGACATGGCATTCCAGAACAGAAATCAATAAATTACCATTAATGCTGTTCACTCATTGGTTGCCACCAGAGTTGAAACTTAATAGTACTGCAAATGCAACGGCTGTTTTGCAATTTCAAAAACCTGATCAACTCCTCGGTCATATCCAGATCGAGTTACCGTCTGGTTCAGTCAGTTATCCTGTATTAGAAGGAGAACGAGATCAATGGGAATATCGCAGTGGTAAAGTGAAGGTTGTCATTACACCGAAAGGACTGGAGGCAAATACTGAAATTGCGATGAAAAATGGCGATCAGTTTAAAGCTCAATTGTCTCTGCCTGGAGCCAAGCCACTTACTATTGTTCGCCAACGTCAGCCGCTGAAAGCCAGCGCACTATTGAACATACATGACCTTGGATTAATAGAATCAATTGTGCCTGAAATTCAGGATCTAAAAGGACAAGTAGCATTAAACATCATTGTTGCTGGAACATTAGCCCAACCCACGTTAAGTGGTAACGCCCATCTGCTCAAAGGTACACTACGGGTACCAAAATTGGGCCTGACTATTGACCAGTTCAATCTGAAAGGCGAAAGCGACAATCTCGAAAAATTCAACTTTGATATTGATGCTCAATCCGGCAATGGCAAGCTTACTATGCAAGGTCATACCACACTGAACAAGAATGCTGGTTGGCCGACAGTTATTAATATTAAGGGAAATAACTTCGAAGTGGCACGCATACCTGAAGCACAAGTACAGGTCTCTCCAGACTTAAAGATCAAATTACAAAAACACACTATAGATATCAGCGGTGATATCCACATTCCCTATGCAAAACTACAACCAAAAGATACCACTTCTGCAGCACGTGTTTCAGGTGATGCAGTAATTATCGGTGGCGAGCAGTCAACGGCACCGAAATGGTCTATTACTACCAGAATAAGAATGACACTGGGTGAACGTGTCAACTTCTATGGCTTTGGTTTCGAAGGATTACTAGGTGGCAGTCTGTTACTGGAAGACAAACCCGGCCAATTAACAAAAGCGACTGGTGAAATTAATATACCGGAAGGACGTTATCGTGCCTATGGACAACGACTGGAGGTAGATCACGGGCGACTGTTGTTTACTGGTGGGCTACTTACCAATCCTGGCCTTGATCTGCGTGCGGTACGTCATGTCGCAAACATTACTGCCGGCGTTAAGGTCAAGGGTAGTCTCAAACAACCTCAGTTGGAACTTTTCTCTACCCCTGCCATGGGTCAAACCGACGTACTCTCTTATCTCTTATTAGGACGACCCATTGAAAACGCTTCAGACAAAGAAGGTTCCATGATGACAAAAGCAGCCCTGGCTCTTGGTTTAAGCGGAGGTGACCGGATAGCTCGCTTACTCGGTGATCAATTCGGGCTGGATGAAATGCGTGTAGAAAGTGGCGATAATAGCAATCAGACATCATTGGTCATGGGACGATATTTATCCCCCAGACTTTACGTCAGCTACGGTGTCGGCCTGATTGAAGCTATCAATACACTTACTGTGCGTTATCAGATCTCTGAAAAATGGCAACTCAAAGGTGAAAGTGGTGAATATCAGGGCGCGGATATTTTATATACCATAAAACGTTAATCGAGAATTGTAATGGGTCTTATAACTACTTTTACTATTAATTGATGCTATGATTGGCTTTCGTTATCCTGAGCTGAGTATTTACATATGCCCTATACATTTATTATTATTTTGGGCTGCATAATCGTGCGAATGGATTTCATCAATGACATTTGAAGTTGATCTATTGCCCTCTCTTCTGGTAGCAATTTTTATTTTGTTCACCGGGTTCTTTTTGTCGGCGAGAATCCCCTTTCTGCATAACTATAATATTCCTGTGCCAGTGATTGGCGGTATTGTCTTTGCGCTTTGTATTGCCGTCCTGCACAGTCAATTTCAGACGGATATTACATTCAATTTGAGTTTGAAAAACCCGATGATGCTGGCGTTTTTTGCCACCGTGGGGTTAAGTGCTGATTTCAAGCGTCTGCACAAGGGGGGAACCAATCTGCTTGTATTCTTGCTGGTGGTGACCGGTTTTTTGTTAGTGCAGAACGCAGTGGGTGCATTGATGGCCTACAGTGTTGATTTACACCCAGCAATCGGCTTACTCAGTGGATCGGTGACCTTGTCGGGTGGGCATGGCACTGGTGCCGCATATGCTGAACGCTTCGGTAGCCTCCAGAATATCCAGGGAGCCATGGAGATTGCATTGGCAAGCGCAACCTTTGGGCTGATCATTGGCGGCTTGATTGGCGGGCCCGTTTCACAACGCCTGATCAAGCGTTACCAGTTACAGCCGCTGGAGCTGAATAATGCTAGCCTCGTGGATACGGAAGCTTCTCCAATGCCGGATCAGATTACTTTGCGGTCATTGCTGGAACTATTGTTTATCATCATAGTGTGCTTGTTAAGCGGTCATCTGATGTTTATTTGGATGGAAGGTTCTGTGATTACATTGCCATCCTTTATTTGGGCGTTGTTCGCCGGTGTGTTAATTCGAAACCTCTGCGAAATGACTGGTCTTTATCGTGTTCAGCTTCCCACGTTGGACATTCTGAGCAAGCTATCATTATCGTTGGCTCTGGCGATGGCATTTATGTCGTTACAGTTGTGGCAGTTACTGGACCTTGCGGGTCCACTATTACTTATCCTTGCAGCACAAACGATAGCGATGGTGTTGTATGCAATGTATGTAACCTACCCAATGATGGGTAAAAATTATGACGCTGCGGTAATGGCTGGCGGTCATTGTGGTTTTGGTATGGGGGCGACACCTACAGCAGTGGCTAATATTGAGGCGGTCACCTTACGCTATGGCCCCTCGCCACAGGCATTCCTGGTTATTCCTATTGTCGGTGCATTTTTTATTGATCTCACCAATGCATTGGTGATTCAGGGTTTTCTGGCTTTGCCAATGCACCAGTTTTAATTAGGTACCGGCATGAGAACTAATATTGTTACACGACTTCTGGTGATTACATGTCTTGGCATGTTACTGAGTGCTTGTGAACGTGGTCCCGATGCCAAAAGTTTGCAGGCCCAGGTGCAGACGACACTCAACCAACAGTTCAAAGAAGGTTTGTTTGAAGTCATTTCACTGAAGCGTACAGGCAGCGCACCGTTCACGGACAAGGTCTCATCAGATGACAAGCTGACGGTTTATTTCAACGCGCGCATTCGCTTTCTTGCTAACCATAACCTGACAGCATGGGATTCCCTGAATTTTGCCACACTCGGTTACTTGCTTGGTGCGACAGAAAAAGGCATTGAAGGTGTATCGACGGGTGGCAATAAAAAAGATGACGTGCTCAAGGTATTCGGCACCAGTACTTATGCCCTGCGTAGTGGACAATGGCGTCCCGTGGCGAGCCGAACTCGTGTACCAGCAGTTGGGGAGTCGACAAGTGAGACTAAAAAACTGATCGATGAGCTGCAATTGATTTATCAGCAGACAGCCGGGCGCCGTGGTGGTGCCGAGGCAAAAATCGTTGATAAGGAAATTAAAATTGCTGCACGCAAGATCAATACACAACTAGACAAACTCAAGAAAGTGTACTCCGTCGCCAGTGGGCCGCGTGAGGGCATGTACTATCGAAACATGCATGCATTCGAGCAGCATCTTCGAAATAAAACGATTAAGATCAGCAATTACCAAACCGATGGAAGTGTAGAGAATTGTAACCTGCTACAGAATCAGTCCGTTGACGTTGCAATTGTACAAAGTAATATTGCCGCAATGGCATTTCGTGGCCAGGGCCCATTCAAGGAACGCGGACCTTTGAGTGACCTCCGCGCACTGGCCAGTCTGTATCCGGAGATGGTGCATGTCATTGTCAGCGGAAAATCCGGGATTACCACACTTGAAGGACTGAAAGGCAAACGCATTGATATCGGTTTGCCGGAATCGGGTTCCAGGGTTGATTCGCTCCGAATTATTGAGACATTGGGTTATCGTCTGTCGGACTTCACCGAGGTTCGGGAAAAAGGGATAGCGGACGCTATTGGCGCACTAAAAAACGGTACGCTGGACGGCTTTTTTGTCACGATCCACGCACCTGCACGTGCCCTGCAGGATCTTGCCGCATTAGAAGAGATTCGCATTTTGCCATTGAATGAAAAACAGGTGCGAGATTTGACAACCGAAGGCGTATATATTCCCTACATACTGCCCGCAAAAAGCTACCCGGGACAAATTCAGCCTGTTACCACGATTGGCCTGACAGCGATGGTTATCGGCAATCAGACAATGCCTGATAAACGCGTGTCTGAATTGCTCGATACAATACTAAAAAGTGTCAATGCGGTAGCGCGTAAGGAAATGCGTGCTGCATTTATTTCACAGCAAACAGCACAAACCGGAATTTCTATTCCACTGCACCCGGCTGCTGAAAAATTTTATACGCCCATAGTGAAAAAAGAGACGGGAAATGCACTTGTAAAATAAATATTCAATTATTTACATACACAATATCATTGATCACTACTTTTACTGAAATCAAAACAAGACATGCCATCATCACAAGCCGCAACCGCTATTGATACTTAAAAATGCTTGGCAATCTTCTTGAATCCATCCCGAATCTCTTCTCCGAGCAGTTTTGCTGCCGCACCGATATCCCTGGATGCTTCCACTGTAACACCGCCCAGCTCTTTGGCTTTGTCCTCGAGTTTTTCCAGTTTAGTTTGAATATCCTCCCACTCTTCAACTGCTTCAAGCTTGGTAAGAGACAATTTTACTTTTAACTCATCTCGCTCCTGTTTTAGGCTATCCAACATTTCATCAATATTATTTTTAAAATCACTCATGTCATACTCCTTCCATCCCGGTTAATTAATGTTATATTTTTCAGTTAGCATGAATGCAAGAATAATATTCTTACCCTTTTTACTAGGTAGTTAATTGCATTCAGAGATATTGATATGCAGGAATTCCCAGGCTTGTTGTGCAGTCTCGACATACTTAAACAACTTCAGATCATGCGGATCGATAGTGCCTTCATCGACTAGCGCTTCGAAATTAATAATGCGCTGCCAATATTCTTTTCCAAACAATAGAACAGGTACCGGCTTGATAATATTAATACCATAGGAAGAAGTATAGGGATCTGGATCACATATACATATCAATTCGGATGCATTCTCAATTCCTTAAAAAACTGACGTTTAACGGATTTTGCTTACTGGCTTGAGAGTAACCTGGAAAGTCATATTTTCACCGAAGAGGCTTGACTCAATAATACTGTCATTGACATGAAAACTGTACACTTGAGTCGTAGTTGACACAACTGGAGACATTTCCCTGCATTCGCTTTTGGTTAAAGCACGTATTTCAATCAGGCGGGGCTGAACAACATTGCGGACGACCGTGAGTTTTACATTGTTCTCTACTAGTTGATGCGTAACGACCAGTCCATTGAAATGATCCACGGTAGTGTATCTTTTTTGCATTACCCCTGATTTCAGCTCGTGGCAACGTAGCTTGAGATAACTGCTTTTTATCCCTTTATTCCATGAGTGCAATTTTTGGGATATAACAGCATTGCCTTGTTCGATTATCTTCCCATTTTGAGTGAGCTTGAAGCTCAACTGAAATTGTTCCGCGGCGCTTACGTATGTTGCCACAGTTAAAAATATACCAAACAGAATAAAGCGTATGATCATAATATACTTCCATGATTAATGTTTTTAGGTGTTTATAAAATTATGCGACCAACTACCATTCATTACCAAAAATTACCGGCATTATAAAAATAAAAAACGCCCGTATAGTTAAAAACAGAATATTCAGTTAGTCATCATTATACGCTTTTTTCAACGCGCAGCTTTGCTATACCCGTTTCGGTCGTTTGCTCCACCGTAAAACAGTAACCTTCCTGGATCACATGCTCTCCAACTGTCGGAATATGTCGAAGATGTGAAATCACCATGCCGCCGACAGTATGGGCTTCGACTGATGGCAGTACTACATCAAGAGCTGCGTTCGCTTCAGGAATAGGCACACGCCCGTCCATTAGGTACGCGCCTCCTTCAATTTCCTCAATACTGTATTTGTGCCGTGGCAGATGGCCTTCAAAGCTATAACCTACATTCATCACGTCACCTACGATCTCCTCCAGTATGTCTTCTATGGTAATCATGCCAATAGCAGAACCGAATTCATCAACTACCACAGCCATATGATCATGTCGCTGTTGCAACACTGGTAATAACTCATCCAATAGTTGATATGCCGTTACAAAATATGCGGGCGTGATGAGTTCAGATAGTGGTCGTTCTCTCAGTTTTGGATCCATCAGGTCCCATATAGTAAAACTCACCACACCGATTATCTGATTATGTTCACCTTCATAAAGCGGCAGGCGAAAATGGGATCGCTGTCGCGCCAGTCGAATGGCATCTAGTGTGGTTTTATCATTACTGAATGTAGTCATTTCTGCAATCGGTATCATGACCTGACCCACTGTGGTATCAGCAAAATTTGTTACACGCATGATACGGTCACGGTCAAATACATCGATATTCGCACCCCGCTCAGCCATCTCTATAACGCTGCGTACTTGCTCTCGATTGATGAAAAGCTCCTGAGGCGTCATTTCAATTCCAGCGAGATGCGCCGTCTTGCGTGCTACCCATGAGAACACGAAGACCACCGGGTAAAATAACCATGAGAAAAATTGTAATGGATATACGATGATGGGAGCCATCAAATCGGCCTTTTGCTGGTACACACTCTTGGGAACGACTTCGCCCAAAATAAGGAACAGAGGTGTGAATAGTAGAAAGGCATAAACATCACCATGCTCACCAAAGAAACGTATCATCAGTATTGTAGCCAACGTGGTAAGCACTACCACCGATATATTTGTGCCTACCAGAGTTGTCCCCAGTAACACCTCGGGCTTACGGAACAGCTTCAACACCAGAGCGGCACCTCGGTGCCCTTGATTGGCAAGATGGTGTAATCTCAGGCGATCGGCATGTACCAGTGCAATCTCCGAACCGGAAAAAAAACCTTGTAGCAGGAGCAGTAGCACCATTGCCAGAATAATAAATAAAACATCCATTAGTTAATCACCCACATTCAACTTTTATCCGTGCCCATGTCTTCATGAAGAATCTCCCTCCTGAGTCTCAGTTGTATCTACTGACCCACTACCCTTACTTGCATGCAATTTTGCAATCCTGTGCCCTTTCATTTCAAGCACTGTTAGCACCACGCCCTCAACGGTGACCTCATCACCCACCTGAGGCAGTCGATCAAGTGCCCTTAACAAAACACCACCGATAGTCGTCATCCTTGGATCGGTCATGCCAAAATTAGTCAGGTCTTCAAAATCTGTCAGTTTCATGTCCCCTGCTACATCAAACACATTCTCCGCTAACTGGATATAAGCTGACTGCGGTGTGCTCTCCGGTGTGATCTGCCCGAACACGAAACTGAGCACTCTTTTTAGCGTCACCAGACCATCGATACCACCGAATTCGTTCAAAATTGCAGCTGCCTGAACCTTGTGATCCACAAAGAAATCAAACATTTCATCCACTTTTTTAGTAGGAGGTACAATAACCGGTGGATGAAGGATGTCGTCGATTTTCAATGTGTTGAAATCTGTATCATCCAGTATCTTCTGCAAAATATCTTCGGCATGTATAAATCCCACTAGGTTATCTCTGCTGTTACGATAGACCGGCAACCTGGTATTTCGCAGTTTGCGAACTTGCTCTACTATTTCAGGGATTGGCATCTCCACATCAATGAATGCCGTTTTTGTACGGGGGATCATAATTTCGATAACCTCGGTGGTGCCTGCCTCAAGCAGATTGTAGATCAGGGAACGTTCTCTTGCGGTGAGTTCACCTCCCTTGACGACTTCATCTACCAGCGTGCGAAACTCATCCACCTGAAGGATATTTTCCGCTGCAGTTTCCTCACCTACAATCCAGGTTGTAAGTCGGTCGGCAACCAAACGAATGACCCAGCGGAAAGGAGTGATGAATTTGACCCAGATGCTCAGTGGTATAGCAATAATACGAGTGCTGATCTTAACGGGATCAGAGACGGCAATGGTCTTCGGCGTCACTTCGCCAAACAGGAGTAATAATGGTACCATCACCAGGATATTTAACACCCCGCCCAGTTCCGCACCATATAATGCCACTAGTATGCCTGCCATATTGGCCGCCGCTGCAACATTAATAATTTCATTGCCGCAAAGAATCGAAATAATCAGCTGGCGCGGTCGTTCCAATAGCACCTGTAAGGTATCAAATCTTGGGTTGTGTTCATGCCGTAGCTGCTGCAAGTTAAGACGTGACAGTGAAAACAACGCTGTCTCCGAGCCCGAAAAAAATGCCGAAGCAACCATCAGTAACATCTGTAAACTAAAACGGAAAATCATGTCCGCCTGTAGCAACCGATGAGGGTCAACAGCCAGTAAAGTGCTCAGGGTTGCCCAGATTTCATCCATACCCACACCTTTAGTCTTAAACACATAGTGTCAATGTAGCTCGTTCCCTCCATGCTTACCACCACTACATCAATCGCAGTCTGCATATTAACGATGTTACTAGTTTGTTTTGAGGCCATTGCTAATTAATAAAAAATAACAGCCAGTTGGCTATCATTCGTCCTTGATTGGCGTAATTTGCTTGACTACTTCCGGCAGTTTTTGCTCATTATAAAGGTTTTGCTTGAGGTCACGCTCAACTTTATCAATAATCGTAGAGTGATTTTTTAATTCAGCTTCTATGATTCCATCTTGCGCATACAAGGGTAATCCTGCGAATGCAACGATTAACAAAAACAACAGTTTTAATATTTGCATGCCCTCATGAAAGTTGAATTTAACATCAAATAATTGCTGCATATGTTTTATATATTTCATATTTTCATCTTATTTCTGAATAAGTATACAGGAACATGCTATTGTGCTGAAATCAAGCAAACATTATTTTCTATTTAGTAAAAGTAGTGATAAATTTACTGAAAATTCACTGAATTGTTCAGAGATCGATAAAATGAATGAATCCTTGGTAACTGTCGGCTGGCACGAATGGTGCTCTCTGACTGAACTTACGTTTGTTCCTCAGTGCAGCCATACATAAAGTTGTCTTACGTGATAAATTTATTACAGATATAACATTGTCATCGGCGGCTACTATGGGTGCTGGCTAATCATTATTTGATGCCGTTATAATCCATGTTGCTGCTCCCAGTTTAACACCCTACACTGTTATATATGGCACGAGATCATCACGCAAAAAATATTGACCCGATTGATCTATATCATTGTCTATACTATAAGATGTATCTTATTGTACTAAAGGCAAGATTATTGAATCTTGACTAGCTGTGTTTAATTGACGTAAGGAGCCTGCTATGAGTAATACTAATACTCCGGTTAATGTTGGAGCACCTGATCCTGAGCTAAATAATTCTCCCATTGTTGAGGAAATGGACGATGATTATGCTGTAATGGCACAAACGATAGAAAAGAGCTCCTGCTGTTACTTTAACAATAAAACTTACGAACTGGGCACATATGTTTGTAGTGGCAGCGGTGAATTGCTTCGTTGTGAAAATGGTATTTGGGTGCAGGAAGGAACATGTGACCCGGAAAATCTGTAGGTTAGATAGAGCATTGGATTAGATTGTGATTTTTTCTGACTGATTTTTCCAGGAGCAGCGACTGATTAGATCATTCATGAGGTGTGTAAATCTACCATGTACAACCTCTTCAATTAAAAATGCCTGGCAATTTTTTTAAATCCATCGCGGATCTCTTGACCAAGAAGTTTAGCTGCTGCTCCGATATCCTTGGATGTTTCAGCAGTTACACCGCCCAGTTCTTTGGCTTTGGACTCAAGCTTTTCCAGTTTGGACTGGACCTTATCCCACTCGTCACCTGCATCAAGTTTAGCAAGATGTAGTTTTACCTGTAGCTCATCACGTTCTTGCTTTAACTTATCGACCAACTCATCTATATGTGTTTTAGCGTCATTCATTATGCAATCCTCTCTTCACTTTAAGTTAATCCTTTGCTTTCTGATCAGATGAAAGGTCGATAGTTAAGATTTGATACAGACATTCAACTCTTTCTTTATGATAAATAAAGTATAGCTGAGATTCTGGTTCCTGGTAGTTTATCGGGTTCACCCAATGTATTAGTTATTTTTATAAATAATGCCACGACGTATCAACCACTTTTCTATTTCTACCGCCCCCAATACTAGTGATGACAAGAACAGACAGATTACCAGATCGAACATCGGGAGGGGCTGGGTATGAAATATACTATTGAGTGCGGGTACGTAGATTACTGTCATCTGTAATAGGAGCGTTAGTAATACCGCACCTAGCAATGGCAGGTTACTAAACAGGCCTATACTGAACAGTGAAGTACTCTCACTACGCACAGCCAGTGAGTGAAATAGTTGTGACACAGTCAGTACGGTAAATACTACAGTCTGCCAGTAGGGAACGTCGCGGGAAATCGCCCAGGCCATGGCTGAAATAGATATACCACCTATAAACAGCCCTACCCAGACAATATGTTGCCACATGCCGTGTGCAAATATACTTTCCTCTGGTGGTCTTGGTTGACGATGCATGATACCAGGCTCGGCAGGTTCTGCTGTTAAGGCCAGTCCTGGCAGACCATCGGTAACGAGATTGATCCAGAGGATATGAATAGGTAACAAGGGTATCGGTAAACCGAGAAACGGCGCGAGAAACAATGTCCATATCTCACCGGAATTTGAACTCATTGTATACTTGATGAACTTGCGAATATTGTCGAAGATTCGACGCCCAGCTCGAATTGCACGAACAATAGAGGCAAAGTTATCGTCCAGCAGCACCATATCGGATGCTTCACGTGCCACATCGGTCCCTTTCTGTCCCATAGCGATACCAATTCCGGCCCGTTTCAAAGCTGGCGCATCATTCACGCCATCACCGGTCATGGCAACAAACTCACCGTTTACCTGCAAAGCTTTTACGATGCGCAACTTCTGTTGCGGGGTTACACGTGCATAGACCCTAATCGATTCTACAACATGAGAAAATTTCTCATCGTTCAACTTTTCCAATTCGTCACCGCTCAAGGCTGCGAGATCGTCATTTGTAATACCGAGACGTTGAGCAATGGCCATGGCAGTACCCGGATGGTCGCCAGTGATCATAACCGGTGTTATCCCTGCTGTCAGGCAATCCGCCACGGCCTGTTGTACTTCTGGTCGTGGAGGATCAATCAAGGCTACCAGTCCGATAAACGTTAAATCCTTTTCGGTTGTTTCAGGTTCGAGTGGCTCTGGCAATGCTGTAAATTCGCGCTTTGCGAACGCCAACACTCTGTAACCTTCATTGGCTAATTGTGTGGCTTCAGCCAATATTAATTCGGGCTTAAATTCCATTGGTCCATCAATACCCAATGCCATATTACATTGCGGCAGCACATGTTCCGGTGCTCCTTTGTTATAAGCAACCACACCTTCTGACGACTTGTGCAATGTGGTCATCTGTTTACGTTGACTGTCAAAAGGTATAGTGGCCAAACGTGGATTAGTTTGCTCAAGTTCGAGTTTGTTAAAGCCTGCTTTGAGTGCAGATTCAAACAATGCAAGTTCGGTTGGTTCACCCGATGGTTTCCCGTCTCTTTCCGCTACATCATTGTTCAGGGATAGTGATTTTCCTAGTTCAGTCAGTACTACGTGGGTCTTGGAATTGGTCAGGGATTCATGTCGTTCACCAGCGGCATAGTACAACTCAACTGCCATACGGTTTTGTGTCAAGGTGCCAGTCTTGTCGGCGCAGATATAGGTCACTGAGCCAAGGGTCTCCACCGCTGGCAGATTCCGTACCAGGGCATTGTGCCGTATTAATTTACGCGCACCGAGCGCAAGCGAGATCGTCACCACGGCCGGTAGTGCTTCTGGTATCGCCGCGACCGCCAGACTCACTGCGGTCAGAAACATCAGCATGACTGGCTGGCCTTGAAGTAATCCAGCTGTAAACACCACAATACAAATACCCAGTACAGCGAGGGCAAGGTAACGACTAAAGCGGGTCAAACGTACCTGTAGTGGTGTCTTTACACCAGCTTCACCTCGCAGCAATTCAGCAATGTGACCAATCTCGGTTTTCGAACCCGTGGCCACCACTACTCCTTTGCCGCTTCCGCGAGTGATCAGGCTACTCTTGAAGGCAAGGTTTTTTCGGTCACCCATAGGCAGGTCTGTTTCGTTTAATCGCTCTGATATCTTTTCTACCGGGTGGGATTCGCCGGTTAGGGCAGATTCATCTGCCTGCATCTCCCCTACTTCCAGCAATCGCAGATCGGCAGGTACTATATTGCCTGCTTCAAGCAAGACTACATCACCTGGTACCAGCTCAGCTGACGTTAAGGTGACAGTTTGTCCGTTGCGTAATACCTGCGCCTCCGGTGCTGTCATTTCCCGTAAGGCTGCCACAGCACGCTCTGCTCGGTATTCCTGTACTGCACCAATGATGGCATTGAGTAATACAATCACCAGGATGGCGATAGTGTCCTGGAGTTCGCCGATGAGTCCGGAAATCAGTGCTGCTACCAGCAGAACCACAATCATGAAATCAGAAAATTGGGCTAGCAGCATGAGCAACAGAGAGCGGCTTTGTTTTACGGGGATGGTATTCGGTCCGTTTTCGGCTAAGCGTTCTAGAGCATCTGTTGTTGTTAGACCAGCTAAGGAAGACTCAAGTTGCTGCAGTACTTCATCAACTTCAGTATTGTGCCAAGTAACATGTGGCATCTTAATGTCCTGCTAACAGATAAATGAGTACGGCAGTTACCGCTGCGACCAACAAGGTCTGGATACCACTACGTAGCCATGATATACCCGCGATTCGTCCAAGGAAAACACCCAGTAAAAATATAAGCAGTAGCGCAATAATTATAGAGGCGTAGAGCGGTGAAAAAGGCAAGATGATGCCGGTTTTTACCAGCCATAAGGGTGTCAGTATCAGGAGTGAAATGCTTAGGGGGGCTAAGCCATTAACCAGTGCGATCAATAGTGGTGCCAGGCGTGCCGCGTCGCCATGTGCACTTTCCTGGAGATCAGCGACCATCGCCTCCTCCAGTTTTCCCAGTGCACGCCGTCGTTCAGCAACTTCACTGATGTAGGCGCTACTCATTCCACTCATACCCAGAGCAATGGCCGCACCGAGACAAACATTAATAATGACAGATAAATCGGAAGTAGTACTGAAAAGAAAACCGATAATGAGACCCAGCATGGTAAGAGCCCCATCAAACCCGTTAACGACAAAATAGCGGCGCATTATGTCGTGGGTACGCGTGATTCGCAGTAGAAACTTTGTCTGATTTAACAGACCCATGTCACATTAACCAGTATCAGTTTCATTGTGAACTTCTACTACATCAATACTATGGAGCGAACCACCCAAGCTGCTAATGGTCGATTGAATTGCCTCAAAATCAATAGCATTTCCTTCTACTTCTATTTGAAGTGTTTCGGTGTTTTCATCCATTTCCAGGACGGTCAATCGTACACGATAATCGACGCCAGTTTCGGCTATGGCCTGGGAAAATTCCAGCGCATTTGGTTGATGAGGTTTAAGAACATCCAGGACGATTTTTTTGACGGAAACCATAAGCTTTACCCTCGCCTGTTTTTATACATGTTGTCTCAGCATTGTAATTAAAAATATGTTGCTGATGTTTTCACTAATTACCTTCCTGGTATTTAATAGTATATATACTTTATCTCATGATACCCAGCCTAGGGAGAATGAATATATTATTAAAATGACTCTGATTCACTATTGCCTAACTGTTCAATATTACCCAGTTTTCATAAATAATAATGAAGCTCAATACTCTGGAATTTTGAAATAAATTATGGATACTCAGCATAATGTGGTTTATCTCCAGAATCACATGACCATTCAGCTCTCGAATCCCAGAATATATGTCCTTGTGGTTGTATCGGTGGTTCACTGTCCAGTGAGCCAGCCGGAATTAATACAGCATCCAGTTCGGGAACGACTCTGGGCATTGGGCTACCGCATTCCAGGCAAAAACAGTTATAGAATCGTTCTGCTTCTGGTACTTTGTACCGACGTAGCATTTCTTCTCCTTGAAGCCAGGTAATACTGGTGACAGGAGTGACTAGTAAATTACTGGCATGGCCTGTACCGGACACTTTCCGGCAACGTTGGCAATGGCAATGATAAAAACGCAGAATATCACCTGACACTTCAAATTTAACTGCACCGCATAAACAACTACCGTTAACATGGGCCTGGGTCATGATTCTTCCTCTTGTTTGTTATTATCATTCAATGTAATCCATTTAATGTCATACAAACTCAGAAATCAATATTTAATGCATTGGAAAGCGAATTAGAAAGGTTTATAAGTTAATAATATATAATTGTTAATCATTGAGGCAGTTAGCAATAGCGCTCCTGAGAGCGGGTATCACGTTTTTCTCATACCATGCATTCTTGTGTAACCAAATATTATTACGCGGACTAGGGTGTGGTAATGGAAAAATTTCAGGCGTATAGGATTCCCAAGACTTGACCGTCTCCGTCAAATTATTTTTTGCAGTAGCTTCCAAATGCCACTTGATGGCATAAATACCGATGACGAGTGTAAGTTTCAGTTTAGGTAACTCGTTCAGGATTTGTTGTCGCCAGGCGGGTGCGCATTCCGGGCGTGGTGCCAGATCTCCTGATTTTTTACTGCCGGGATAACAAAAGCTCATTGGCAAGATAGCTATTTTAGTAGCGTCGTAGAAAGTTTCACGAGATATGCCCATCCATTCACGCAATCGATCTCCACTTGGGTCATCAAATGGTATGCTTGAGTCGTGCGCCTTTCGACCGGGAGCCTGCCCTGCAATCAGAATGCTTGCTTCCGGGTGCAATTGGAATATCGGGTTTGGAGAGTGTTGTAAATCGCCAGCACATAAACGGCATTGGCGTATGGATTCTTTTAATTTAGTGAATTTATTTTTCATGTGTCACGACGGATTTTAATAGATAGATATCAACATAATCCAGTGCGTGGTTACCGAATAGTACACGGTAACCACGCGTGGAGTTTACAAGTTTAATAATTGAGAATTATTGTCCACCTGTACCCTTCTCTCCTTTTGCTTTTGCAGCACGTAAAACCGGATAATGTTGTAGAAAAATCATATCCTGTTTTGCATTAGCGCTATGGCATGCCGCACACGAAGACGACTTGTTGACTTTGCTGGTTTTAAGCAACGTTTTATGATCATCGGTAGTAAAGCGGAAAAATCCCCAGTGCTTATCTGATGCCAAGAAGCGCTTTTTATCTTTTACAACGGCTTCCAGGCCAATGTAGTCACCCATAAAGTAACCCTTTCCGCTTGATGAGGCTTTGCTACCAACACTCACGAGTTCTTTAACAATAACAGTTCCGTTACGGAATTCACCGGTTTTTTTCCAGTGATCCCAGCTTTTAGGATCTATATAGACGTTGTGGAATTCAGGAAAGGCCGCTTTTCCATCATTCATGTCATTGGGTGTTAAGGGTGCTCCAATATAGATCCATTCGCGGTAACCATTAGGCCTGATAAGTTGTCCTTTATGATCAAATTTAGCATAGCCCTTCTCTGCATAAACGTTACCTGCGAACATCAGGCCCGGTAACAATGACAGGATGGCTGTGATAAATATAAATGATTTATTGGCGAGTTTCATAATAGTATTCTTCCTTTATTTATTGTGAAAAAGTGAGTGACTAACGCTTGGAATTAAAGATCCACATTTGGAAAATCAATTTCAGTATCGGCCAGTCTGTTCATATAGTTCGTCATAATGTTGAGTGCTACATTGCTAGCGATTTCCAGTGCAATACCTTCATGACCACAAGTTTTAACAATATTTGTTAGATCTTCATCACTAACCGCACCTTGAGTACGAACCACTTGTAGTGCGAATTTAACAATGGCTTCATTCTGTGGTGATGAGGCCATTCCCTTGCGTGCTCCCATGACATCGTCATTTTCAAGTCCCGCACCTTTGCCAATGGCAGCATGAGCACTCAGGCAGTAACCACACTGATTTTGTTGTGCAACGGCAATGGCAATCAGTTCGCGCTGTTTGCTGGTTAACTGACCATGGCTCAGGGTGTCTGAGAGTTGTAAATATCCATTCAAAGCGACGGGAGACTGTGCAAAGGTTGTAAATATATTGGGAAGCGATCCCAGTTTGGTTTTTACACTTTCTAATACCTCCCCAGTATCTGGATCGAGCTTATCCATAACGACTGGATTAATACGTGGCATAAATTACTCCTTGTTAATTGGTTAATGACATAGCGCCGTAGTTATCGGCGTGGGAGTATATTGTCAGGTTGACCGATACCATTGGTATCAATTAGTATTATTAAATATACAAATCGTACAATTATGGGTGATTTTAGTGGAAGATAAGTTAACCGGGATTCTTGATTACTTTTCGTTACGTGCGAGGGTCTTTCAGGCTGGTTCATTGTGTCATTCGGTTACTTTTGATGAAGGAGATGGGTTGGCCTATATCCATTTGCTCAAGGCTGGAACGTTGCGTATCACCTATCCAGATAAAACAGCTGTCAATCTTGAAGAGCCTAGCCTGTTTTTTTCAATGAACCCGACGACACATCATTTACAACCTGCGGCCACAGGTGCTGATTTGGTCTGTGCCTCTTTTGATTTTGGTAATGGCTTGAAAAATCCATTAGCCCAAGCACTACCTGATGTGGTGATATTAACACTCAGTGAAATCCCTTCTATGGACGCGTCACTGAAATTATTATTCTCAGAAGCGCAGGATAATTTTTCCGGACAGCAATCCCTACTCAACCGATTGATAGAGGTGGTTATCATTCAATTGATAAGAGAGTTGATCGAACAGAAACATCTACAAATGGGTTTACTCGCCGGTCTTGCAGAACCGCGACTGGTTAAAGCCATTACGGCAATACATAAAGAACCTGCTAAAGCATGGACTCTGAATAATCTCGCTGAAATTGCGGGAATGTCGCGCGCACGCTTTGCAGTAAAATTCAGGGAAACTGTTGGAATAACGCCCGGCCAGTACCTTAGTGACTGGCGCATTGGCGTTGCACAATCACTACTGCGGCGTGGTAAAACCTTGCAATTGGTTGCAGATACTGTCGGTTATGCCAATACCAGTGCATTTTCGCGTGCTTTCTCAATGCATGTGGGAACCTCACCAGCTGTATGGAGGAAACAATTTATGGCTTGATATTGCATTAGTGGAATGTTGATTAAATTATATTAAAAAATCATCTCACTGAATGAGAGAAGCTAACTCAACCGACCTTTCATAAAGATCAATGTCATCGCTCTTTGATGTTTTTTAAAATAAGATCTAAATATTTTTTCTCCCCATTGACGACTATTTGATGAATAGCGAGTTCCTCCATTATGTAGATCTGCCCGCTATTCTTGCCATCATGGCCTGTTAATATTTCTGCATCGCCTATTTTGTAATGCTTTATTGTGTCGGGTTTATTGTTCAACCCCTTTGTGAATTCCTTAGAAACAGCAGTTAACTTTTTGGGCAGTTTAGAGCGGTACTTGGTGTCATAACCTGCTCTTAAAAAGTCACGCTCATAGCCAGAAATGTCGACAGTGCTGTAGAATTTATCAGGTTCGATATTCTCGTGAGAGAATGACCAGTCTTTATATTTGATCAATAAATACGACCCGTTGTGAGTGATGAAATGTGGGGAAAAATAGTCGAATCTAAGTTTGGAAGATAGTATAAAGTTATCTGCAAAAGCAGATGTGGTAACTAGAGATGCAGCTAAAAACAATGCCTTAATAGATTTGTCCATGAATCTAAACCCTTCTTTCTTATCCTGTGTGGAGAGCAATGTTCAGATTATCATATAGTACATTGCCCCATCAACCGTTACTGTAACCTGGTAAAACTTTACAATGGGTTGCAGATACTGATGATTAGGCCAATACCAGTGTTTTTTCAATGCATGTATGAACTTCCCCTACCGTGTGTAGTAAACAATGTAGATAATAAATAAGTAGTGGATGCTATTGCTTAACAGCTTCAGGAGATTTTTTTACGGTGCCTATAACGTGTAATTAATCCTATGATGAAAGGCACACCCGTTATACCGCCCAATACAATGACGGTTAAAGTCATAATAGGTAAATCACTTGAAGCCATTTCACTGCCAAAATGTGCCAGTAGAAAACTGGCCGGTATAATCCCAACTAAGGTTGCAAGAGCGAA
>Ga0316205_10001336_pt1 | contig 32359 bp, 32 predicted proteins | sample 3monthpyrite_MG_FD_204941 | JGI IMG/M metagenome (GOLD analysis project Ga0316205, IMG submission 204941) | Microbial mat bacterial communities from mineral coupon in-situ incubated in ocean water Damariscotta River, Maine, United States -... | ecosystem: Environmental > Aquatic > Marine >...
TAAATTATTGTTGATTGATGCATTGTTAGCTTGTGGGTTTCGTACATGCTCAAATGCTCTTAGAAAATCTGTTTCCTGATTTACAAATCTGAGCAAGTCAGATACATGCACTTGTTTTAACTGCTCAAAGAATGGGTTGTTTAATATACTGCCTACGCCTTTGTAAGGCAGTCTCCATTTGGTGTTACCAGAACGACTGCGCATAATAACCGTTTTATTATCACCGCTCTGTATTCGTGATCCAACATGGTCTATTTTATCAACTAGTTCTTTCTCCAGTGATGACATGAGTTTTTCAGGCTGCATTGATAATCTTTTTAACTGAGCAGAATTAATCAATTTTGATTTCTGTTTCCAATCTTCGTCATTAATTAAATCATCGCTTAAATGTCTATATTTAAGGGTGTTTTGTATAAATAGCTGACCATTAAGTTTGGTCTGAATGATTAAATATAATAAGATCTCAAATCGATTAAGATTAATATCATCACCCTGTAACAGATATGGCAGCTTTCTTGGCTTTATTAATCTACGATCCACTTTCTTAAGTTTACCCTGTTCATGATAGTCTTCTTGTGAGTTTTCAATTTGACTAACCAGAACCTGAGTCGTTTCCGATGACTGAAATTCTAATACTACAAATAATGGCCGCAATGTTTCAGTTATCCACTCTGATTGTAGGTCATAATATTTCCAAATATAATAATCTATGGATCGTTTTTCATCTGTAAGATAAAGACAAAGTGATTCAATATCAGCCGGACTGATCAGCTTAAATGCTTTGTTTTTAATTTTAGAGAATGATTGATTTGAATCTACAGATTTATCAATGAATAATCTGAGTATATCTGCTGCTTTGCTTATATTTTCAGATGCGTTATTCCATTCGTTGAAAGCGGCTTCTTTAGCATAGTCTTTGGCTTTTTCACGCAGTTTCCTGCAATGGTAAATAAAGGCATCTGCTAAGTGTTCATTGATATTTCGGTAACGTGATTGCAAGTAACAGAGCAAGTATAATTGCCGTGTTGGGTGATCAAATCGCTGTAGTTTTGTCACTGTATAGTAGTCAACCAGCGATGCATAATACTCAAGATTCTTTAATGATAGTGTTAGTTTTTTAACCAGTAAATTAATATTTTTAATATGTGGCTTTAAGTGATTAAAAGCATTTAGTTCTTTATTAATCTCACTGGGTGTGAAGTTTTTCGCAGATTGTTTTACCTCGCTGAGAATGATATCTGTCCCACTTTCAAATAATGATTCAAGAAAACAAACAAGCGATTTAGGTATATTATCTTCAACAAAATCACTAATACGCTGCTTTTCTGTATTAGCTGAACCGCTAATAATACGTTGTAATTGTGAATAACTTGGTATTGATATTTTATTTCTAGATAGATAGTCAATACACTCATCGAAAATATATCGTGATTCTATGTTTACAGTAGCAATTTCAATTGCTTTTACCTTTAACTGAATAGCAACTTCTTTAGAAAAAGAATTATATTTAACAATATTTAATACTCGAGTATATAAACGTGATTTTTGTGTGCGATATAAATTCTGTTGTTTAAATTTGCTTCCTGAAAAGTATTCTGAGGCAACAAAATTGATATCATCTTTCACCTGTGAGAAAGTGAAGTTAAGAATTACAGGTTTTATTTTGAAGTAACCAAGTAGCAATACAAAATACAATTGGCTATAACGGTCATTTAATCTGTTGAATGAATCTAACTCGATATCATTTAGTGAAAAATAATGCCGTCTTTGTTCGGATGTCAGTCTTGGAGGGCTGTATAATTCATTAATTTCTGATTCAAGTAAAATTGATAGGCGTTTACTACTTTGGCTCATTTGGTTCTCCAAATAAGCGATATTAGCTCAATATAGTTGAAAAACAGCTGATTTAACCTGGTTTTGAAAACCAATGACACTCTACAAGGCGTATCAGAGCTAGGCTATAGAGATAAGTGTAACATTTGGCGGGGATGTCCCCAGTACCCCATTATGTTTATTTTTAAAAGCGATATAAGCAGAATTTAACTGGTATTTAAGCTGGCTGTTATCGGCCCAAAATGTCACTGGTTGAAGATTATCGATGGTTAATTGATAGTGATTCATATCATTCTTTCTGTTTTATTTTCACAATGAATAAACTGGCAGCAATCAGTAAAATGACTTGCCAGCAAGCAAAAAACAGGAAGTTTGGTACTTCGATATGAAAGAAATCGCCAATGGTTTTAATGCCATACCATAATAACGGTACAGTTGTGCCAATGATCGTTATGAGCAGAATAAAGTAGCCACGATGGTACTTTATGAACCAGCAAAAAACTAATGTCAGGCTAACAATAAATGCACCGATGAAACCTGCCAGCACCATTTGACTTAGGCTGATTATACCGCTTCCTAAAGGGAAGTAGTCTGGGCTTTTGATGGCCGCATACCATGCCATAGCCGACCCTATGGGCAGGGCTACAGAAGTAATGAACCGTCTATTTGTACCTGAAATAAGTTGTCCGAGAATACCTGTAATATAAAGTGCAACTCCATAAATAGCACCCGGTAAGGTATAAGATATTAATTCTGGAGAATCAAAGTAAGAATCAACTACGGCCATTACTGCAGCAGAGAGCAAGCCAAGTAATGCAGCGTAGAGAACCCATTGTTTCTGAGATATGTCTTTCATTATTATGATCTCTAATATATGACGACTTTGCCAAGAGTAACTATAATTTGATCTACATTGACGGTTAAACCTAATTTGGCCTTAATGCCTTTGATATTTTTTAGCACTAATTTGTTTTTTGATAGTTGTAAGTCACCGGTAATAGTTGTGCTTAAAATAAGCCCTACATTAAAAAACAGGATGCCGGGAATTTTTGGAATAGTTATAGCATCGCCAAGGCTAGTGAATTTTCCTGATTCAGCATTTTTAAACTCGATGGAAACAGGTTTACGTGCTTTACCCAGAGCGGCTTTGTCATTGGCAGTAAACTCAAGCACCCCGAGCAGTTCTACTATCTGTAATTTTCCTTTGCGGGGAGTGCCCCTGGCAATTTTATCGATGCGCTCTATGAGCATCTTTGCTTTAGGTTTAACAACATTAAGTTCAACAAGTGAGCCATCTTCATCTTCAAAATCTGACATATATCTATCCTTTTAAAGTACGGTATTATTCTGCAATTAATTATTAGGTTATTATCGTGATTAGCTGTAATAAGTGCCTTGTCTATCGCTAATTGATTACACGTTAACGAAAACTATACTGAAAATCAAAAACCACCCTGACGCTATCATCCGGCTTTGCCAGTTCATCATCAGTAAATTCATTACGGACCGGAAAAGCAAACTGTAAATTACCCTGGAATTGATTCTGATAAAAAACCCGAAAGCCAAATCCCACATCATATAATGTTGCTTCACTGTCTTTATTGGTGGCTTTTAAGGTTTTTTTAACCCCATAAGATGCATCTGCAAAAAAGAAGGGTTGAGCCACATCGGTTAAGCTTTTTCCCGCGCCTAGTTTAAAATCTAGCCATGAAGGAAAGTGAAGCACCCAGTCCAGGCCAACATAAGCCGCACTATCGGCTGAAAACTGATTCACAGCATAACCACGGGCACGGGTGGGGCCACCTAAAAAATACTGGCTGATTGAGGAGAGTGCAGAGTCGGTGTATTGTATTGATGATCTAAAAATCACACGGGATTCAGCATCAAAAAAAGGCACCTGAAAAAAAGTCATTAAAGTGTAATTCGCATGAAAGATTGAAAATTTTTCATCCTGACCGGGATCAATGCCTTCTATGAATTCACCCGATGTGACGCTCACAAAACCCTGATGCAATATCTGGCTGCTTTCCTGCAAAATATCATAATTAAAAATAAGTTTGTTATTAATAATTTCATCATCGAGCAAGCCTCTGGGGTCGGGAATATCACCTAATTGCAAATCTGAGATGATATTTTCCCATACCAGTTCAAAATTATAGTTTTCAACCCGGCTGCGTTTGATTTTATAGATTAAACCTAAATCGGTTTGTTCGGTTGTGCCACCTAACTCAAGGCTACCCAGGAAATCCCCCTGATTTTGTGCCAGAACAAACTGGTTTTGAGTGGCCCCGAATCCGAGTCGCCAGCGTGGGCTCAATAAATTTAAGGAATAACGCAATTGATAGTAGGTTGTATTGCGTGGTGAAAACGCATTTAACGCACCAATATGAAGTAGATCTGCGACCCCAGCTAAATTATTAAACAGTATTTCGCCATAAAGTCGTTGGTTGCCCGTATCATCGGTGCCGTGGTTGTCAAAGCGAATATTAGCATGGTAACGCTTCTCGGCTTTTACCTTGAGGTCAAGTTGGGTGTCACCCACCTGTGCGCCAGGTTCAAATAAACCTAATACGGCCAGGCCGGGGAAATCATTAATTAAATAGAGATTTTCTTCAATAATATCACTGGTGACCGGCAGAGCCAGTGCATCATCAAAGACAGATGAGATATGTTCAGCGTGATACATCTTATTGTCTTTGACTCGAACCTCACCTAATGTGCCTAATAATAAGGTCAGGGTGACAATACCATCGCGTATTTGCTGTTCCGGGATATAGGCTTTAGCCAGTATAAACCCCCGGTCACGATAAAACTGGCTGATTTTATCTGCAACGGTTTCTATTGCGCCCAACGTGATACCGCGTTTTGAACGCTGCTCACGTATCAGCCAGACAAGTTTTTGCAGTTCCAGATCAGAAACATGCCGGTCGAGGGTTTCTTTTTCTATTTTAACCAGTAGGTCGATGACCGCATTGACTTCCGCTTCGGTATAACCGGATGCCATGAGTTTATATTCCTGCATCAGTTCAAAACGATGACGCTCAATCAGTTTTTCAATGTTTAATTTTGTAATGCCGAGTCCAGGGAATTCAACTATGCCCTGTAATTTGAAGTGGCTAACATTTAATCGGGGGCCGGATTCCGGGTCAGGGTCTCGGTCGCGTACACTGGGAACATCCAGATCTTTAAGCAACGACTCGCGCTTAAGCTCTGGCATCTGTGTGATTTCAGGCATTTCAAGAAAGCCTGCAAATGAAGAAGGTGAAGTTAAAATAGCCCAGATAATGAAGCTAAAAAAAGTAAAGTTCCGGCGCAACAATGGAGTCCCTGATAAAAAAATAGTAATTGAAAAATGTTAACGTGTGTTTGGGTTTATTTTATAGTGTGATTATTGATCGTATTCTTCCAGCTCATCTTCAAATATCTGGTCACGGGGTAAGCGAATGGCAAGTTCCGATAAACTATAATTTTGTAAGTCTGTGAAAATTGCCTTATCAATATCGGCAACCGATTCAACTTCGATTAACTGCTGCCCTGACACGCTGTTAATTGAATCAAATACACTAAATTGAATATCCGAAGTATCATTATTAATCGGTGGAGGCCCCCCTAAAAAGAAGGTACTACTGATGGTTGACGCCAGGAAGAACTCTGAATTCAGTTTAAGTACGATGGGTCTACTAAAGGTACCAAATTCACCGTTTACAGTAATAATAGCCGTGTCTGCGGTTATGTCTGGAATGTTTAAAAAGTTATTGCCAGCACCCCGATCAACGCCAAGCACAGAACCATTGGCAATATTCATTTGCAATGTACCCACGGTAAAACCCGCGTTAATATTATTAAGGGTCACACTGGTGGTGTTATTAAAATTAATATCACCGGTATTCACCAGATTGGTGACCAGTACATCGCCCGTGCTATAAATTTCCACTGCGCCGACTTCACCGCTTAAATTAGTGGCACCATTATTAATGATATTTAATTCGGCTGTGGTGGTTTCAAGGGCATTACCCGAACCAATGCCGCTGTTTGCATTTATTTCAAGAAGGGATGCGGTGAAGTTCATATTATCCGCATTAGCATCATTGATGGCTCCGCTACTGGATGTAACTGAAATGATGCCACTAGAAGATATAAGTGAAGCGAGAGACTGATCCGCAACTGAGGTGTAGGTAATATTACCCTCCGCCTGTGTTGACGCTGTGCCACCCATAACAATAGCTTGAGCATAGAGATCAATGTCAGTGCCGAGTTGATTTTGTGTAATGTTACCGTCCTGATTAATAGTACCGTTGCTTGCGGTGATAGAAATGGATGGCCCATTAATCGTTGTGTCTGCAGCCTGATTAATATCTTGCCCGGCGGCTAATATCAGAGCACCACTATTGTTGGTGAGGTTGTTATTAATCGCCAGGGTGCCAGTACCCGCATTTAGATTGAGGCCAGAATTAGTTACCAGATTATTATTTGTGGTGAGACCATTGGCAGTAACCGATAGCAGACCATTCAGGTCAATTGTTTCAAGTGTTAGCACGGTAGCATTGTCGATGCTCACATTGTTCGCGCTGGCAACGGTAACGCGGTTGAGTGTGTTGTCGTTTACCGTGTCGGTTAAAACAATGTCACCGGCTGACGACAGTGTTGTTAAGTTACTGACATTAATCACACCACTGTCGGTTATATTTCCGCTTGAATTAATTAGCAGGTTAGTGGCATTTATATTTTGTAAATTAGTTTCAAGACTATTATTTATTTGCACATCATTCAGGTTAGTGCCCGCGACTCCACTTGCCGATATGCCTCCACGCAACGCATGATTATTGCCTGATCTGGCAAGTAGTATGTCGCCACCCTCCGAACTCACAAAATTGCTTGTGCCATTGACTGTGATAATTCCTGCTGTATTTAAAATATCATTATCCACACCACCCAGACTGGTATCGGCTGTAATAGATAAATTACCATTAATCGTTGAGTTTCTAATATCAATTGAGTTCAGATCCGTGAGCGTGGTATTGCCCGATGAATTTAACTGAACACTATTAAAATCATGCAGGCCACTATCCAGCACAATATTGCCATTACTGGCAGTTAATGCTGTGTTATTGGTAACGTTCAGTGCGGCAGAAGCGGTATCAGTAATGTCGCCACTCAATGCATTGATGGTGAGTGAATTGGTGACAGTGGATGCACCTGCAAAATTAAGCGTGTCTGTATCGGTGATAGATACGGTTGAACCTGATGCAATTGTTACATCGGTAAAATCATTTGCTGAATTATTCAGGGTAATATTATTATTACCGGTTAATTGCGTTAAACCACTTATATCTAATACGCCGCCAAGGGTTAGGTTATTCTGGGTAATGTTATTGAGTGAAGTGGCGGTCAAATTATTTGATTTTATATTCTGTAAATCCAGTGCCCCGGTATTACTAATGGTGACATTATCTAAAGTCAAACCGGTAGTGCTGGCTGAGAAGGAAATAGAATTAAACTGGTTATCAATGTTATCCAGCGTGATTGAACTACTATTAGCCACTGTGAAAGAAGCTGCATTGGCTACAGCAATACCATCACCAGTGCCTTGAGTAGCATCATTGGTTTGAGTAACACTGCTTGCGGTCACGTTAAGGCTACCCGCAATATTAGATGTGCCAATGTTTAGTGTATTAGCATTGGTAATAGTAACGTCACTGGGCTGGCTTGCCGTATCCAGTGAGCTGGTGGTTAAGGTCACCGTGCCTTGAAAATCATTAGCTTCAGCAAGATTAATACCGCCACTTCCACCATCCAGAGTTGCAGTGCCATTAATTGTGAGAGTAGTGCCTGATGCCTGTTGTATTTGCCCTGTGGTGCTGGTGGTGATTAAATTACCCGCAGATAAGATGGTGTTTCCAAAGGTGACATCGGTGGCACTGGCGGTTAAGTCACCGGCTAAGGTCATGTCACGTAAAACGAGGGCAGTATCATCATTAATAACTATATTGTTAATGGTGTCGCTTATATTGACGGTATTGAAAGTGGGATCAGTTAAAAAGGTATTGGCGGCATTGCCTAAATTAATTGACTCTCCATCGGCTACAGTAAACGTAGCTGAACCGGTTACATTTAATTCAGCCGGGTTGGTGATAACAAAACCCAAAGGGTTTGAACCATCCGCTCTTACATTTAAAAAACCCGTGATATTACCCTGCACACCGATTGAATCTGTACTATCACGTAGGCTTACATTGGCAGCGTTAAGAATGTTAACGTCATTAAAGTTATTGCTGGCATTGTTAAGGGTAATATCCTGATTAACTGCCAAGGCATTATTACGTGCGGTTAATTGGGTGTTACGGTCCACGGTTAAAGTGGACGTGGTTCCGGTTTGTGTAATGGCTCCAGCTGCGGTTGCAATTAAGTCATTGCCAACGCTCACAGTCTGGCTTGCACCACCAAGAGTAAGCGCACCACCTGAGTTTAATGTTAAATCGTTATTAACATTCGCGGTTTGAATGAATGTGGCCGTGGTGTCATTTATGCTTGCATCATTGGCATTAACAATAGAAATGTTACCCGTGAAATTATTGGCGCTACTGGTATTCAGTACGATATCAGCTGTGCCTGCATTCAGCGTAGTTGTACCGGAGGTAATTGAATTGGCCTGGCTAATATTACCAGTTGATCTAACATTAAGGCTATTAGAAACAAAGGCGCTATTGGTATCGCCTAATACTAGGCCGCCTGAACTGTCTCGCAGGTTTACATCAGCGAGTGAATTGTTCACCACCACATTGCCCTGAAAATCATTACCGCTTTGGTTGAGTGTAATTGTGCGGCCATCCAACGTGCTCACACCAGCTACGGTTAACACCACCGCAGGGGCGGCGGCGGCCTGTGTAATGGTGCCGATTAAAACGGCAGGCACACTTGTATCCATTGCGGTTGCGGTGAGGGTAAGGTCGTTACCGACGGTGGCATTTTGTAACACAATATTGCTGGCGCGAATATTTAAATCGCCCTGCGTAATTAAATTATCTTGTAGAGTGAAGTCGGTTGTATCGGTAACGATTAAGTTGTTTATCAGGTCGGGGTTTGCAGATGAAAAAACTGGGTTGGTTGTAAAAGCGTTACTGCCGTTTAAATTAATCGACTGATTATCGGCCACCGTAAAATTAGCTGCGCCACTTACGGTCACTCCGCCTGTGCCAATATTATTGATAGCACTGCCGGTAACAGGCGAGCCGGTGGAAATAACATTAAGAGAATTAAGGCTGTTAGTGCTGCTTAAATTAATCGCATCGGTGTTGTCGGTGAGGGTTACATCAAACGCATTAAGCAGTGAAACGTTATTAAAATTATTATTATCTGAATCTAAGTTAATACTGTAGTTTTCATTGGTAGTGGTGTTGCGGGCAGTGAGTGAGGTGGTAGCGCTAACTGAAATATTTGAGGTAGTAGCGGTATTAGTAATCATCTCGGTTGTTGAATCACTAGCGCCAGCAATGGCTGCGTTTATGGTGAGGTTAAACGCACTGATTGTGTCTAGTGAAATGCTGTTGATGTCACTAAGATTAATGGTACGTGCAATTGCATTAACGACTGAAAAATCATTTGAGGTATTGTTAAGTAAAATGCTTTGAAATACTTCACTTACACCTAATGTTGTTGTGCCAGACACGGCGAGGGGATTCGTTTGTGTAATTGGATTCGCAGTGAAGATACTTGGAGATGTAGTATTCACAGTTAAATTTGCTGCTGTAGTAGTGCCCGTCGTTCTGCCTAAGTTAACAGTACTACCTGTTAAAAAAAGATTATTGTTTACATTTACGCTGTGTAAATTAATTCCGGAAGTATCGGTCAGGGTTAAATTATCAAAGCTGTTGCCTGCACCGGCAGAAACGGTAATTTGTCCGGTTAAGGTATTCGCGGCATTATCCAGGTAAATACTGTTACCATCACTGACGGTTAAATTTGTAGTGCCGCCTACATTAATTTCAGCATAGCCGGTAATATTGCCATCCGTTGCGGTGACGATTAAGTTGCGTGTAATACCGCCTCCTGTGTTTGCACTTAGGGCAATATCTCCAGTGGTATCGCGTAAGGAAACATCCCGTGCAGAGAGTATGTTAACCTGATCAAAGTTATTGTCGTTGTTGAAACTGACATCGCCGGTTGTGCTGAAGGTGGTGGTGGCTGTGCCTCCATTGCTTACGGTGATGGTGCCGGTGTTGGTTGTATCGAGCGTGCCGCCATTTGTAGAGGTTAAATTGAGTGCAGTTGAAATGGTTGTGCCTGAATCGAGTCTTATTCTTCCAGTTCCTGTTATTGTGGCTGTGTCAGCGTTTACTATAACATTTCGGCCAAATGAGTTAGTTGCTTGGTTTAGCGAAACGGTTGTTGTTGAAGAATTACCTAAAAAGGTGTCACGCTGAATATTAATTGAGGTACCGGCTTGTTGAAATATATTTGTTGCATTTTGTATCCTTAAATCGGAAGCCCCTGGATTATTAGCAGTTAGATTACCTAATGTCACATCACCAACTATTCCATTTAAATTAATAGAACCAGTAGCTACATTAATCGTTGTCGTTCCACTATTAAAACCATTTCCAGATGCGGTAAAATTACCGCCTCCAGTATTAATTGACGTATTCGTACCAAAGCTAATATTTCCTGTGCCGCTATTACCATTGCCGCCTCTATTTGCTCGAAGCACGACATTTAAATTATTACCCCCAGAGACTGAATCAAAAATACTGGCGTTATTTGAAAAATTAATTTCATTATAGGCGCTTAAAGTGAGTGTTTTTCCGGTACCAATATTTGTACCGTTGTAATCAAGGTTGGCATTAAAGGTTATATCTCCGTTGTCACCGCTACCATTTCCCGTGACAATTTCAATGCTGCCACTGCCAAGTCCAGTTAACAGAGTTGCTGTTTCAATAACAGCTGACCCACCATTGGAGGTATAAATGGTGGTGCCTGATGTTGAAAAATCATTATCATTACTTCCATCACCATTCTGTATGGTTATATCCCGTGGATCAATTAACCATAAACCACCACTTCCATTAACAGCAGATGTATCCGGTGCGTTTAAAATTTCAAAGCCCAATTTGCCGGAGGTTTCAATAAAGCCGCCATTGCCATTCAGTGTGCCGCCCCGAGCAAATAAATTTCCATAAACTCTTGCAGTGTTATCTGCATAAGTAATGATTTTCCCACCATTGCCGTTCTCTATTGCATCCGCATAAACGTTGGCGTTTTCACCCATATATAAAAACTCAGCATTACGAATATTTTTATTTTTTCCCTGTCGGTCACCACCAATTAAAGCTTCGCCTCCGCCATTAGCCCCGGACACATCAACAACGCTGCTATCCAATAATCCGACTTTATCACCTAGCACTTTGATGTTACCGCCAGTTCCTGATGTTTCGGCACGGGCTGAAACAAGTGCCGTGTTTTTTAACTCAACTTTATTATTAGCATGTAATTCGATGTTGCCTGCATTACCGGTTTCTGAATTGGCTTTAATGTTTCCGGTTTGTGTTATGTTCTCACCAATAACAACTACATCACCTGCACCTGTTTTAATTGATGCGGATGAAACATTGATAGATCCACTATTAACAACATCTGCGCCTTTTTTTAAACTCATGCTGCCATCAGCATTGACTACAACACTAGTAGCTTGCGACAGAACACCAGAATTTACTGCCTGTGAAAAAACATCACGGCTTACACTGGCAGTGAGTAAAACCTGCCCGCCTTCAGCATTAATTTCGCCGCTATTTAACAGGGCAGGGTCTATGCCTAGTTCATCCTGTAACATTTCTTTGGTGATTTTTACACCGATGGTGCCCGCCGCATCAAAGGTTAAAAAAGCCTGTCTACCGACGGCCATGTTCACCCGGCCCAGCTTTGCACTAATTACACCCTCATTTACAACACGCTTGCCGAGTAAGGTTATACCTCCCCCTGTTGCCGCATTAAGTAAACCTTTGTTAATAACGGTGCCTTTGGTGCCCAGTACCTCATTAAAAATATAACTGCCATTCATAAAGTCCGAAGGTGAAATGCTTAAACCCGATGCTACTAAACTACCAACATTGATTTGTGAGCTGGCTCCGAAAAAGATCCCATTCGGATTAACTAAAATTATTTTTCCGTTGGCATCTATGCTGCCTAAAATTTGTGAGCCGTTGGTGTCGAGGATTAAATTTAATGAAATTGAAGATGAATCAGGTTGCAGGTATTGAACTCGCTCATTGGCATTAATGTTAAACGTGTCCCAGTTGATTGCCATAGAGGATGAGTTTTGGTGAATAATAGTTTCTAAACTGGAATTGTGAATATGGCCAACACCACCAACAATATTGCCACCGGTTGGGCCTGCATGAACGTAAGGGATAAATGTTAAATTTGAAAACATTAAAGAATAAAACAATATCTGTGATGCAGTTGATAGCGTTTGGTTCAGTTGTGAAAAATATGAATTATTTTTTAAAATTAACAATATTCTATCCTTTATCATTATCCCAATAGATTGCTATTTTTCTGATGCGTTCTTATCTGTCCTGCATACAAGGCTCATAAGTAAAGTATGGTTGCTTTTTATCTTGAGTCGGCAGGTTGATGCTCATAGAAACAAACAGTTTTATTTAAATGAGGGTTATAACCTATGCAATTCTTATTAAAAAACATCGCTTAAATCCTCTTTGAATTCAATGCCTTTTAGTTCAGCACCTTCGATTAATTTCTTAAAGCTGTTATTACAAAATATTCCCACGTATTCATCAAAGTCTGTTTTAAATATCAGCGTATTTTTTAATTTATCCTCTTTGAACTTCAGTTTTTTAATACCCATTTGCATGGTCATTCCGTCCATAGTCATCATGTTTTTTTCTGAGTTAGCCTGATCTATTAAGCGGTCATTTGCTATCTGTAAAATATTAAACAGGTAATAATTGTTCCCTTCACAGATAACGGGTAAAAATTCCCCAAACGGCTTAAGGTGTTCTGAAACCACATCATAAGCTTTTTGATTAAACACTAGGTGGTTTTGCCCCCAGTTGGTCACATCGGGTAGGAGTGGTACTGGCATTGATTCTTTATAATCTATGGGTAGCACAAAGGCTGCATTTACTTTTTGCCAGCCTGTTTGTGGTTTAGGTTGTGAACCTGCATGATATTCTGGGTCTACGCCGGATTTTGCTTCAAGTTCTTCCTGAGTAATATGAAAAAACATCATATTGTCTATGTTTGTGCTGATTCGATAAATACTCATTACACAGACTCTTCAAGCTTTAATATGTTTTCTGGAAAATTGTGTTGATGTAGCATTTGTGTGACTAGTTTTAGCTTTGCGCGTAACACATCTATATGTTTACAGTTGTATTTATTAATCATACTTGTCAACCATGCATAATATGTTTTTCGGTGTATCCGGCTATGTGGGGGTGCTTTTGGGAATGCGGGATGAGGGCAGGCTTTTGTGTTTTCAGGTAACCAGCAACCGTTAAAAATATCATCTATTCGCATACCACAAGCGGCCATAACAATACGAAGATCAACAGCTAACGGATGTAGACCTGAAATAATGGCATGAGCCTGACAGCGTGGAGGGCGGTTTTTTACGAGTGCATCTAGAAATATCCCCAAGCGTTTAGAGTCATGTTTTTCAGTTTGCAGTTGCGCTTTACTCATCGTTTTTGCTTCAGCACGGTATTTATCAATACCTGCCTGTACCCGTGCAACCGTTTTTACTCTATTTATCTGTGAAGTCTCTGGTACCCCCTCTGAATTCTTTATGACATCTTCCAGCGTGAGTTCGACTGAGGTCTTTTCGTAGTGCTTTACTAAATAGTCAGGTACAGGCATTTTTTTCCTTGTCTTTAATCAGGTTTATTAATTAAATTTTTCTAAACTTGCCGCATGAACACTACTATCATTAAACCAGATAAATAAAACTCTATCTTCATCAGGTGGTGTAGTTGGATCCGTATCGAAACTGGTGATATAACCAGTTAGCGTGATAGAAGGATCACAGTTTCCATCGCTCACCGCATTAAATGAACGAATTCTACCGACCGGTTTACTAACTACATTTTGAAGATTGATAGAATCTGCCGCACAATCTTTAATATTTGTTGACGGTACATCAGCACCGGTAGTGATATTTGTAATGTTATTGGAAGGAAAACCTAAATTAACTGTATATGGGGTATCTTGCCAAAATTCTGTTCCATTTTCTGCAAACACCAAAGGCGCATCCCCATTCTTATCGCTATAATTCAAAGTCACCATACCCGCAGTGTAATTGCCCGTACCACTTAACGTGAGATCAATTGAAGTGCCTGCCGTGAAATCAGCAGTAATAGTGGTGGTGTTAATAAAGTCGCCTTCGAAATAAACCCGCGCCGAAGCAGTGAAAGTGGTAGCACTAGTAAAGTCATCAATTGTGACGATATAAATAAAGTTATTGGTCAGATCAATAATAGAAAGCTGATCTATATCAGCGATCACCTGAATATTGCTTGTGCGATCAACAGCAGCATCACCTACTGTTTCAATAATTGATGAGTCACCCGTGTAGTAACCCGCTAACGTATCATCACTTTGAATAGTACCTGTAACCATTTGACTGCCGCCAGTAATGGTTGCATTTTGTGCATTACTGATTTCAAGATTGAAATCTTCATCCGCTTCGATCGTGTCATCACCGGTAACAGTGATGTTGATAGTGCCCGTAGTTTGGCCCGCTGGGATAACTAAAGTCTCAGCCGTGCTGACAACGTAATCAAGATCGGCTGTAGTGGCACTGCCATCGCTGGTGCTATAGGTTACTGTTACATCACTGGATGCGGCGACACTCAGTGTTAGAAAAAAATCAACAGTGGGTGTTTCGCCAATTGTGCCTTCATTTACACTGGCCGCAGCCACACTTAATGTGGGTGTGGTCGGGGTGCCATCTCCACCGCCTCCGCCACCACACGCCTGTAGGCCAAACAGGGCAAAAAGGCTTAATGTGGCCGCTGCAAAAAATGCTCGACCCTGGCTGGTTTTAGTGTGGTTTAAAAGGTTCATTTACATCATCCTGTGTCGTAAGGTGGTTTTAGGCAAAATTTGCATTTCAGTGTACCAGAAAATACTGGTCTCTAACCATGATAAGTATTTGATTCTGGTTGATTTTTGTCACAGTTTTAAGAGCGTTATCCTGTTATTTAAAACATATTGATAATAATTGGGTGGCGCGGGTCATTTTGCGTCAATTTGTTGTCTTTCTGTGCCAGATTTGGCATTTTGATAATGCTTTTATTCTCATAATTACCATCCGCCATTTGGAAGTGAAAGTAACTCTTCGATACCTTTGTCAAAATCATCATCACAAAATTGATCTGGATCACTATTGGGATAGGCTGAATCTATAATTTTGTTCCTGTAGCCATAGGCTCCAATATCAATTTTTGGGAAAGTGAGTCTTAATAATTGAACAACTGTTGAAACATTAATTTTTGGGCAGTTATATTTATCCATCAGCTTATGAAGTGCTATAGAAGGTTTTAAATCATCCTTCAAAACCCAATGTTTGAAATCTTCTAGTGACTCCATTGGAAGATCGTCTATTGGTCTTGTATTTATGAGTATTAAATTTGGTTTATTATCCATAAGATATTCACAAATACGATTACCATTCCATGGGTGGAAGTGTACGCATTTCTTCTACTAATTCATCAAATCCGTCGTTGTTAAGTTCCATCTTTGTATTTGGATAGCCAGAATCATTGATTTTAAATGTAAAACTATTTCTGGATATATCAATTTCAGGGTATGCGTGTTCGACTAAATGAATAATTGATGATGTATCTATTCTATCGCACTTATATTTTTCCATTATTTTGTGCAGAGCTATAGAAGGCTTTAAACAATGCCCCAAAATAAGTTCTTTGAAAGCATCGTATGATTCCCTTGGTAGCTTATCTAATGGTTCCATGTCAATAAGTATCAAATGTGGTTTGTCACGCATGAACAATATCTCCAATATCCTGATTGTTAATCAGTATTCAACTGGGGGTAGTGATAGTAGTTCTTCAATGCCTTTATCGAAATCATCATCACTAAATTGACCGGGATTTTGAGGGTATGCAGAATCTATAATTTTGAATCGAAAGCCCCTTCTGCCTAAATCAACATCAGGGTAGGTGCGACGTAAAAAGTGAATAACGGTTGTATCGTGCATATCAGAACAATCATACTTTTTTATGATTGTTCTGATTGCTTCAGACGGTTTTAATCCGCCCTGCAAAACCATCTGTTTGAATTCGTCGTATGCTTCTACAGGAACACTATCTACGGGTGTCGTATTGATAGGAAATAAATTGGCTTTTTTAGATTTATCAGACATTAGATTTTTAAATCCTGCTTTTTCTTGCACCAGTGAACTTCAACTTCTCTCCAATGTCCTTTTGGGTATCCCGTATCGGCAGCCTCAACGTGATGGTAGCCCAGGCTTTCCATTAGACCCTTTGACCATTCTTTCTCGATTTGTTGCGGGGTTTTTTTTGATTTTATGCCCAGTTGGAAACGCAATAAATTATCATTGATATATTTATTAATGATATTACTTGTTCCGTGAACGCCTTCCATTGCTAAAATGAGTTTTCTAATTTCATCGCTGGCTCTGAAGCCATTAACATAAATACGAACAGTTGGGTTAACAGGACTGTTAGTGTAAGACCTTATATCCCAATGGATATGTGGTTTTCTATAAAAGTGGTGGCGCGCTTCATAAAAGCCTCTAAGGTATGCCGCTCTAGTTCCATTGAATGCAACCATATATTCCATAGCTGATGGATCATGTGAACAGTCTGTTAAGCCATCGAGCTTTCTAGTTGCAGAAATAACCAGTCTATTTTCTTTCACCTGAACGGCTTTGAAATTCAATGTAAACCAGTTGCCATCTGCCTTAATTTCGACTGATTTGCCAATATCCTGACTATCGGCCATATCATTCAATGGCTCAATAAAATTCTTAAACCCCTCCTGACCATCTTTCTCCATTAGCCCTAATTTTCTTTTTATAAAATCTTTGCTTGACACGTTATCTATCCTCCATGTTTTTTAAGTAACTTTTATGGATGTTTCACATACCGGCTTTCATACATCCTGTTTTTAAGTTTTGGGTTTTAGCCCCGAATCCTATCAAATCTTGCGCTATAAGGCGATCAAGGGGATTGAAATGCCCCCTGACTGTGTTGTATGTAAGTCATTTTTCATGGATATTAAATTTATGCCGCTCATATTGTCAACCCAAACAGTTGCGGCAGAATTTCTTCTGCTTTACCCAGGTGCTCCTCCTTAAAGGCGGGATTAGGTGGCGACATAGGATCAAGATTGATATAAATAGTCCTGGCACCGGCATATTCCGCAGACCGAACAAAATTGCTCGCTGGGTACACGGAACCCGACGTGCCGATAGAAATAAACAAATCACAGTCACGTAGAGCGCGTTTTACATGCCAGTCTTTACCACCGGGTATCATTTCACCAAAGAGAACGATGTCGGGGCGTAGCGGGTGGTCGCACTCAGGGCATATCGGTACTTCATTTTGGTGCGAATTATCATCGGGATAAGGCTTTAAGGTACAATTTGGATCTGAGCATTTAGTGATTAGAACAGTGCCGTGCAATTCAATAATATTTCGACTGCCCGCTTGCTGGTGCAGGTTATCTATGTTCTGTGTGATTAACGTGAATTCTTGCTCGGGTTTAAGATTTTTTTCCAGTTCAGCGAGTGCATAGTGTGCTGCGTTGGGTTGGGCTGTTTTTAGTTCATCGCGCAACGGGCCAAATAATTTCCATATTCGATCTGGATGATCATTTAATCGATTAACATGGCCGTATTCTTCGACATCATACTCTTCCCAGATGCCATCCTTGCCGCGATACGTGTGCAAGCCGGATGCAGTCGATACACCTGCCCCAGTTAAGACGACAATTTGTTTATATTGCGAAAAATCAATTTTCATTAATGAAATTCCTGTTTTTTCATGCTTTTTATTGTTTTTGTATATAAACATTAAGGTATCTGTGAAGAAAAATATATCACGGAAACCTGAAAATCACCCATTTCTATGATTAAGCGCAAATTTGGTGCAGTAATGGTATCTTTTGCCTGGTCTGACTTCTATTGTCTAATCCTCGATGGTCCTTTTTAGAATCTCATGAGCCTCTGCGCGATCTTAGCCGCATCATTTTATGGCCACCCATCTAATTTAATGAGCTGTGCGACCTCTTCCAGGCTGGAGCCGAGTGCGCTCATCAGTAAAAGACAATGCACAGGGCGGTGTCAATCATTAATTAATCGCTTTCTATCGTTAGTTTCCATGAATCAAAAAATACAAAATAGAGTGCAGGCGGAGGAGCATTAATGCACCAATACTTGACCAATTAATTATTGCTAGAAGAACAACAGCTCATGCATACTAACGCCTAATGCTTTAGATATTTTAAACAAATGGGTTATTGTGATGTTTGTGGTTGTACCGTGTTCAATGCGCTGATACTGTCGTAAAGATAACTCAAAAGACTGCATATCTTCCTGAGTCAATCCCTTTCTTTTTCTGAGCTGTATTATTCTTACTCTAAGTTTCTGAGAAAATACAGAGAAATCATTGTAATGCATACTTTTTTCTTTAATGCCTATCATATGAACACCTTTGAATTCAAAAGGTGACATTTATGACGTATTTGCAGAAAGCTCCCACGTCATGTGTGACACATTATTTTTTGTGTCTAATAAATAACTCTGAATTAAGGCCAAATAGCTATATAAGTGCTTAAAAAACAAATAGCTCATGAACACTGATACCAAAGGCTTTGGATATTTTAAACAAGTGGGTTATTGTTATATTCGTGGTTACACCGTGTTCTATGCGTTGATACTGCCGCAAAGATAACTCATGCGCTTGCATATCTTCCTGAGTCAATCCCTTGCTTTTTCTGAGTTGGATTATTCTTGCTCTAAGTTGTTGAGAAAACACATTAAAATCCTTGTAATACATGCTTTCTTTTTTAATACCTATCATATGCACACCTTTAAATTTAAAAGGTGACATTTATGACGTATTTATAAAAAGCCTCCACGTCATGTGTGACACATTTAGCTGATATTTGGCATGTTAAAGGATTGGGCTATTTAATTTCTGGAAAATACGCCATGTGTGTCATATACTCACCACGTCATCTGTGACGTAAAACAGCCAGGCAATAGAAATGCACGTTTATAGTAGTGATTGTTATTCGGACTTTTATGACTGGTTTTTTATTACAGGACGAATGGATAAAGGAAAATAAATTAATAATTCATTATATTAATAAATACAAATATAACTAATAATAAAAATAATCTGCGCTAAAGTAATTTTCGAATAAAAATAATATACTGACTACCAATTCAGTAATGTTTTAATTAAGTGAGAATAGTAGTATCTATTAAATCAGCTAAGTAAGGATTAACTAAATGCAAATAAAAGAAATGTTTTTAAATGCGGTTATAACAGGCGAACTGGGCAGAACAGATGATTATGGAGTTATTATTGAGCTAAGAGAGTTCAAAATGTTTTTTAAGGATGAAATAAAAACCGATTATATCAATTCATTTTTACCAGCGGCCACTATCGAAGCAGGCCAGTCTAGTGCTAGTCACACTAAATATTTATTTCGAATAAAAAAAGGTTTATATCGCGTCCATCCCGATGCGATAGAAGAACAGATAAAAATAAATGTAATTATGCCGGTTTATCATTCGTATGAAAAAAACAAAATTATTCAAACTCAAGCTTCTGGCTAAAAAAGTGATTGGTAGAATTGATTATTTAAAAGGCGACTGTTATTACTTTTAAATAAAATGGTTACTGGTTTCTTAACTAACGAAACATAGTACACCCCCTTTAATACTATGTTGAATTTAATTAGGCATAAATATTAATTAGTAGTCGTTTTCTATAAGAGTGATAGCCATCATTTGTGGAGCACAAAATTAATTTTAAAATATGTCAGCGGATAACGCAAAGGCAAATAAACATGCTTGTTTCAGATGAAACTAAATTAGAAATTGAACAGGGTTCTCATGGAGAAACAAAAAGAAAAATGGGAGGCTACTTTGATAAAGGCGTTATTGGTATATGCATCGGCATTGATAAAACAAGCAATAGGCAGCCTAGATATATTTTTATGTTTAAAAATGGTTGCTTTTTAGATATGACACGTAGCGAAGTTATTAAATCATTTTATTTTTTCAAACTGAATCACGTTAAAGCTATTAATTATAATTTTAAAAATTATTTAAAATTAGCTGAAGATATAGAAAAAGGGTTATTCAAAGACTACTGGAAGTAGTCAATTTATCATACTAAGGAGGGTGAAATTATTACACTGTATGTATTAAGTTATCCAATAATTGATTTATCATTTTTAGAACATGAAACGAGGCTGGTTGAAAAAAACAACCCGATTTTTAATAATAAAAAATCTCAGTTTATTTTATGCTCGCGTATTAATGTTAAAGCTTATCATGTTGATATTGTTGTGAGTGTTGAACCAATAACAGATAAGTTTAAAAAAGTTTGCGATAGTGCGGCAAAGAAACTTTCTGAGGCGGCTTCTGAATTAATCAAAATAAACCATGTGGATTCTGCTAAACGATTTATTTTATTATACCTTGAAATAGATATAAAAAAGGCTGGGTTTGAATTAAGCTCGATACCCAAAATAGATATCTATCACACAATAGCAAAAGGTGAGTGGTTCCACTCTTTTTCATTGGGTGATATGACATAAGATTTTTAAAAAGAGAGTAGAGCAAAAATTGTTCTGCAATAGCTGTTAGCACAGCTTAGAAAGTAGGGGATGATTCCTTGTCGTCTAATATTGCAAATAAGGCTTATAATATTGTTAAATAATTGTCATATTAAATTAATGATAATTATTTAATTTTGTTGTATTCATGTTCTTTTTTAGTGTTAATAAATGCTATAAAATCGATGCTCGGACAGCTTGTACGAGATGCTATTAAGTAAATGCTTGTAAGGTAAATATGTTAATTCGGTTTTTAAGCGCCTATTTTGATGCCATTGACTGTATGAATGATTTCTTGAACATGATTAGGAGTCACGCATAAACAACGCTCAGTCAGTGGCATCAAATTATAAACTTTAAATGGATGAATTGATGGATCAGAAGGTGGTTAAAGGTAATCAGTCTAATAAGGCATTGAAGGGTGTCAGCTTATTTAAAACCGAAAAAGAAGATTTAGAAAAAGATCTGCGTGACGCAATACGAATTAAGCAGGTGGATTGCTTTATGCAGCGTTTTTATCGGCGTTTGCATAAAGCGGTAAAACACTTTCAGAAAAAACAATCCCCCCATGTCCAGTGCCAGCGCAATTGCGACTGGTGCTGCTATTTACAGGCATCAGCCACGGCTCCAGAGATATTTTATCTGGCACATATTATTCGGCAAATATCTAGCGCGCTGATGGTGCGTGAAATCATGGACAAGCTATCTGCGAGTGCTTTGTTATCTGTCAATACGAATGCAGCAGAGCATCATAATAATAATATTCCTTGTGGGTTACTTGATAATGGGGTGTGCATGGCTTATATGGCACGACCTTTAGCCTGCTTGCTTCAACACTCAACTGATGCGAGTATTTGTCAGCGAGATTTTGAGCAACCGGATCGTTTTTTTGAAACCCATATCAGTGATGAGTCATTTTCAATGTTTGGTTCCGTGGTGATTGGGTGCTTTAATCACGTGCTGAGTGACCGGGGTTTGAGTACAAAATGCTATGAATTAAATCAGGCGTTATTACAGGCGTTGCGTAACCCGACATTAGAGCGGATCTGGTTTGAAGGGGGAGAGCCCTTTTTAAAGGTGACTTCGATTAAACAGGGGAATGATGAATGCAAAATCACCAACAACGTATTGTGGCCGTAAGTGAGAAAATAGAAACTGGCACCTATATTATTGCTAAGAAAGGAGAGGCGGATTTTTTTAAAAAAGGTGATCGCGGTATCTGCTTAGGCAAATATCTTGGCAGTAGTAATCGTGTACCGCATTATGTGTTTGTTTTTGAGAATGGGGGATATACAGATTTAACTCGTGGTGAGGCAAATCATTTTTTCACCTATCAGGATAGTCGTTCAAGCAAGCTTGAAAACTATCAGTTTAAACGCTTAACACAGGTCGCAGATGATGTGGCAAAAGGAATGTTTAACGATGTATGGTGTGATGCTTTAAACTAAAAAAATAAATATTCTATAACATATGCTTCCAGGTCAGTTTTATTTTGGTAATCTTAAGGGGACGTTATCGTTTAGGTTCCATATGTAATTTGAAAAATTACTTTCACTAGTGACTGAAGTTATCTTGTCATAATACGATTCATCTGCCTTACATGGTACAATATAAACTGCTGTCGGGTTATCCTGAATATCAGTAATTAAAACAGATGCAATGATATCTGTTGATGAAAGATTATAACGAAGACCTTTAATAAAGCGTCTCTTACCTGTAATAAGATGTTCAATCAATTCAAATTCATCTATAGTTTCAAATGGTATCCAATTTATATCGGTTAACATAAATGAAATAGAGTCTATTTGAGGGTTGCCCGAAGCACTGAGGTAAAAAGTACAAATAGATAATAAATGTACGGTTTCATATTCTTTAAAAAATGCTAATTCAGTAGCAAAATTTTTATTTATGCGCTTGTAAATAGCTTCATCCATATAAATAGGACTTTCAGGCATATGTTTAATAAGTAACTTATAACCAAAACGAGCAGATTCGATATTCTTTACCTCACCAATTATAATACCCATAGGTTGTTTATGGCCTTTCTTTTTGAGGCCTGAAAAATATTTTTTTCTATTTTGAAAAATAGTATCCTTTTTCTCAACACTGAAAGATTCAGGTATTAATAGTGTTTCAGATAGATTATTTTTCTTTGTAATTTTATTTTTTATAGCTTCTAATAAATGTTTTCTAATAACAAACCAATTACGCTTATTTTTCATAAGAGGGAACCATCTGTTTAGACCGGCATCTTCATATAAATAATGTAACAAAGATCGAATAGTAAGTTTTGTCGGATTAGCCTTTATTGATTTTTTTTCATTTTCTGTATTTTGTAATGCGATATTCTTATTGGTTAGGATTTTTGATAAACTGAAATCAAGCTTCAAACTTGTCAAACCTGTCTGGCTATTCTCATCGATCGCTTTGTTCTCTACAGCACCTCTACCAGATAATTCGGATGGAATTTCAAATGAATCACAATCAGGGTGATGTTCCTGTCCAGAATTAGGCATACGTTTGATAATATGGTGTTCACCCGTTTTGGTAATATACATTTGCAAACCAGGATCACGGCAAAGGCATAAAGGCCTGCTTTTTTGCTGATAAGCAGATACAAGATGTTCGTCAAAAATAACATTTGATTCATCGACTACTTGCCCATTAATTAAATACTTCCTCATAAACATTACCTTGATCGGATTTAATATGACTAGACTTTAATGTTGCCATGTTTAATTCTGATTTGTAATGAATAAGCCGACATAATGAAATGATCATTTTGAGTGCTGCAGGCACATATCTGGTAATGATTATATGTTAGCGTTACAGAGGCACAGACAATGAGAGTATTCAATTATTGGCTATGTTTATAATCTTAAAAGTTAGCGGACTATGGATTGTGCAAAATATGGCAGGTTCTATTGAGCCACAATCCGTTAACATCCTCTGGGAGATTTTTTTAAAAGGCTTTTGCTTTTATAACCCATGTACATTGAAAATCCAATTTAATACCCACGCAATAACTTTTTTTTCCACTTTATTGTAAGTTACAACAAACTTCTTATAATAAGTAAATGTTAATTTACAGTAGCCAAAAACGGCTAGTAAAATGATGAACCAGGTGATTCCGTTAGTATTTTCGGTAATGAAGCCATGATTAATCAATGTATTAAATATATAGACAAAAGATAATAAAATAAGGCCCAGGTAAATGATTTTAATCGAGATGTTTTTATAAAAATTATGAATATGATTTTTCATACCAGCTCCATTTAGTTTATTAGTACCCATCATAGTATAATTATTAATGCTATATGGGTGCGCTGTTTTTACTGTATATAAATGATATGTCGTATTATTACGTTATTGATATATTAATAATATTATTTAATAAATTTAGCGAAGGGGTTTGGTGCAGTCATTTCATCGGCAGTAATTATTGAATGTTTTTCATCACCAATTTTGTCACGTACTATTTTATCTAATTTCTCAGGAGTCTTATAAACAGGTTTTTTTAGCGCTGTTTTTGCAATTTCTAATGCTTCATCTTTGCTTTCAATACGATACGCAATACCTGAAGATCTATCCCATGCGCCACCATTGAGACACCGTACAACCCAAAACAATTTATCATCAGTTTCATCTGAGCAAATATATGGTCTACCCCACCAATGTTTCAATTCAAGTGGGTCACGAAACTCATTTGGTGTATTGTCAAATCCATTTCTTAAAAGGGGATTAACTGGTATTACATCCATGAATAGCTCATTCTGATTCTCTGGATAGTGTTCAGGGATATAATCATTAATTTCGTAAGTATCATTCTCAGTTTCTATTGTTCTAGTCATGTTTTTACTCATTAATCAAAAAGTAATTTTCCCGCATACTAAATTATTAAAACTAACTTTCAAATGGAGATAATAAATTGGCAAATATTTTAGCGTTATTGACATTGCCTTTCAAACCAGCCTTTAGGGCAGCATAGTGAGCTACATGTTGTTGCATTACATGGGCAACTTTGGGCGGAATAGGCTTATTGCCGGTTTTCCAACCTGATACGTAGCCGGGTGAGAATCCAATTTCTATTTCATCACAAATATTACGAATAGCCTGGCGTTCGCTTAATCCGTTCTCGACCGACATCTCTAAATAGGTTAATGCAACATTCATATATTGAAACTACTATGTACTCGTTTAAGGGTGCATTCTGATGTGCTATTTAGTAAATTGCAAGTTACTCATATTGTTCTCCGTTAACTGATTAATAAGTATTTTAATGTGCGTGCTAGGTAGAATTACCAATACTTAATATACTAAATATTATTATTTATCCACTCTGATCGAGTTGATTTCTCCTGTTTTATAATGGGCTATCTCTCCTTCATATACGAAAATGGACAATTTTTTGAGTTTTCATGAAATTAGTACATTTGATCAGGTTTAAGGTAAAGAAAATCCCCTCATGTGAGCAGGGAATAAGCGGGTTTGAGTGGATTTGTAGCTTGCTTTGCAGCAATATTGAAATATGTTAATGAGGACAGTGGCTATAAAGCACGTTTAGTTTGGCAACTAGTGGATGATGTGCGTGAACAAGGTGTTTTTTAATCGGACATTAAGATTTTAATCAAATATAGAGATATAAAAGGAGTTACACAATATGCCGTATCCTTCAGAAATACTACGAGAAGTAAATGGTTGTCTCATGGACTTGAATAAACCACGTGCTGGTTCACTTGCACATATTTATCAAACGGATGGTGAGGTGTCCTGTGTTAACTTAGCAGGAGCCATACTTGAACGTTTTGCTGGTGATATGGGCGAAAATTATGAGTATGTCAATGCCACATCAGATAATGGGCTAGTGTGCAATATTGATGCGATTGCAACTAATGGACGATTAATTCATATAAACGTACGCGGTGAACCATCAACCAATAATCATGTATTCAATGTGCATATATGGGATAACACCGCATTGATCATTCAGGTCTATCTGAATAAACAGGTACGACTGTTTAGAAGAATTTCCAAGTATAACTTCATTCAAGAATTTAACAGGTTACGTTCTCAAAATAGTCACTATGTATCGGGTGCTTATAATGACTTATTTGGTGTAACGATAGCGCCTAACTACACGGTCAGCGACTTGAACGTGACGTATGTTTAAACTTAGACAGAATAACATTGGAATAAACAATAATCGTGTGATTTTTTATAATCAGATTGAAATGTTAAAATAAACACAAAATAAAGGATTGGAATATGACTCAATCACATGTACTAACCGTTGAAAAAAATAAAGGTATCTAATATGGATTTTCTAATATTATTTTTACTAGTTTGGATTATTTTTTCTGGCACGAGAAAGGCTAAGACAAGCCTTAAGAATGAATTACAAGCAGCGGTTTTCGTTTTAGCCATAATATTGATTGCAGTTACTTCATATTATGCAGGTAATAATTTATCAGATTATGCCATGACAATTTTATATCCAATTTGGCTATTGCCGCAATTTTTTGTTGATGAACATATCTTGACTACACAAACAGGCCCAATTGAAGAGCTTTTATATTCTATAAAAAATATTATGCGTGGGATGCTCATGGTCATGAGTTGGATTATAGATATTTCAATATTTTATATAATATTTTCTCTTTTTGATATTAATTATTCAAACATGTATAGAAAACTAAGATAAGATAGATCCTAACGAATTTGTTGTTCTTTTGCAAAGCCAGGCTAAAAAAATGGGCTGGTCTAAAGCTAAATAATAACATTGGAATAAACAAGAAGAGGATATACACGTGGTTTCAGCAATATTAGGTATACTAACTATTTTATTAATTATGGGTGCAGGTCATTTTGTTTTTAAAGTACTGGAGTACAAAATGCCTTCAAACCAGAGAATACTTTATATATTAGGCATTCTTGGATTTACTGGTGTTGTTTTTTCAATAATGTACTTTACCGCGTCATTTATACCTTACGAAACTGAGAGCTGTATAGGGATGTCTACTTGTATAGAGCTTATTTCCATAGAAATGCTTGCGGAGAATAGATGGGATTATGCTTTATTTGGGTTATCACAAATATTCGTTGCGTTAATTTCTATTATGTTTGCGTCTAAATATAACAATCATGCTACTGACTGCCACTAGGAGCATTGGAATATGATAAAGCAGTTTCTCTGGGCATGGATATCGAATATTAAGTCGATTGCACTGGTTGGTGCGAGCTTGTTTATATGGCTTTTAGTCAGTCTGATTATTACAGCTACCTATGATAGTTGTAATAATGTAAATGATAAATTTAATTTTATTAAAGAAGGCTGTGTTAACGAAGGTATACGAAACAACGAAATAATTAATACAATATTTTTTGTTATTTTTCTAATCAGTTTAATAGCTTCTATCTTTACCACGCTTTTTGAATCTTATAGAAATAGATAATTAATATATAAAAATTAAAGGATTGGAATATGAGTGAATTAATGGGCGTCCAACGTGCAAACGTTAAATATTCAAAGTAATGGCGTTAAATTACAACAAATGATGATAATTAACTGCACTATACTATTTTGAGGATAATTTAACCCATTTAGAACTAATGGGTAGAACGTACACATATGGGATCAAGCTTTCATAGATTAGAAAAATTAATGTTTGATATAATTACTCTCAATAGTCATAAAACTTATAAATTTTTTTTATTTGAGGGTTATACAATGCCTACGCCAATGAATGTTTATGCTGAGATATCTAGTCGCTTCTATTTCTCAGCAAGAAAAAATTGCTGGCGAAATTCTTGATCGTGAATCTGAGAGGCATAATGCATCGGCTATGGTTATTGAAACTCAGGATATTCCATATCCGAACCCTAAAGATTACATTAGAGCTGATGAAAAATAACACATTATTCAGCAGTTAATAACTTCAATATATACAACCACTGGAGCATAACTAAGATGGTTTTCACTACCGGATTTTAAAAGTAATCTTTGAACATTATTGTTAACAAAGCCTCCCTTTGGTATTAGAAAACTCATTTTACCTGTAAAATTATATGGATCAGATTTATCAAAATATTTTATAGTTTCTTCATGCCCATTGATGAAATTCAGCTTCAATCTTTCAGTCAAATCATCACTCAATATAAATTTATTTTGTTTAACTAATGAATATATGTCTCGAAGTGATTTCCGTAAACCCTCAAAATTACTATTCATTCTATTTTCAAAACTTGTTTCAGGAATCGCACTATAATAAAATTCCTTAGAGGCAATTAAATTACACAGATCAACCCAAGGATAAGTAGGAAAACCACCTACTTTATTCTGTGCTTTTATAAGCTCCTCCCAGCGAGTTTCACTGTCTGTAAGAATTACTGATCCTGTCACTTGTGCAATTAATAACACCATTTCAAAATTTGGTGTCATGCTGCTTATCATGAGCTGACCACCTTCACTAAAAGCATCCTCTTGTAATAATGCAAGGGGATCTTGGGCTCTCTGCTCTTCCATGTGTTCAAGTAAGATATCTAATTTTTTCTGCGAAATATTTGGTATGGCTTTACGAATCATGTGTATTTGTTGTTCTTTAGGTAGCTCTCTCATTGTTCGTTCAAAATCTTCTTTATGCAGTGCAAGATATCGCTCTTCCTCCTTTTTGTTAATTTTTTGATTATTTCTACGACTGTTTGCCATATCAATCATTTGATGATGAAGGTAGTTATCAAAGACACATGGATCAGGAATAAAATTAATTACACCAGCATCAACAAAAGGCCTTAGATACATGAATAAAATAATATTCTTTATCGTTTGGGATTTATACTGATGTGGAGATTTTATTGGGTTAAAGTCTGGTTGTACTGAACGGGGATGAACAAAAGGATGTTGTATTATTATTTCATCAAAATATGGGGCTGACCCCAAGGCGAACTGGGTTATTAATCTTGGATCTAACATACCTGTGTAAACAGCTCGAAGCGTTTCGTCAGATTTTGGAAGTAAATTAAATATATCTGTTTCAATTGGCCAGAGAAAGTCATAAAGATCATGGGTTTTTATAATTTTATCGTTATTTAATTCACGCCTAATCTCATCCCAATCTTTCCCTTTATTAAATCCTAGAATATCATCAATTCCCCTGTATAAAATAAGATTGCGTTCTCTAATGCTTAATACATCCCATGTAAGTCTTTCATTTTCTGGTATATCAATACAGCATTTTTTGTATTTTTTCCCACTACCACACCCGCATAGATCATTTCTTTTTATATCACTTTTATTGATGTCTTTATTGAGATATTTGTTTTCTGGTTTTGTTCGTCCAAATTCATCTTGGTAATAGCTACTCCCATCTTTATATCCGACAATCATTTCACCACCAAAGTGAAACAACTCATTTGAAGGTGGTAATAAAATAGATTTCAAATCACTCCACGGAGATGAGATATTTTTTTCAGGATACAACCATTCTTCTTTAGAAGCTGCAATATATCGTTTGGCACGTTTTTTTAAAATTAGATTTATTGTTGATACTTCGACATCATTTAAGTTGCGACTTCTAATTAATGCATCTGTTTTGGCTATGCTTTGTCGAACCAATCTTGAATTGGTTCGTTTTTCTAGCGGATCATGTTTGTCATGGTCTTGTGCATATTCAAGATTAGTTAGAATAAGACAGTGATTTTCGTCCAGAGGATATAATGTTTGCGTTCCTTTTAATGTAATAGATGGGTCATTAGGATATAAGCATTGTTCACTTGAAGGATCGCAAGCATAATTATATACGGTAACCGGGTGGTCAGTTGTAATGAACTTGACTTTTGAATTATGAGCAGAAACAATTTCTCTAACGCCTTCAGTCCACAGCGTGCAATGTATGTTTCTTATTTCTTGCATCTCAATCATGAGATCTAACTGACTAAGATTTGGGTAATGACTTTTAATCCAGTCAAGACCTTTAGGTGTCCGTATTTTTTGAGAATCTATATATGCAAAGAAGTCACGAAAATGTGTATGCCATCCTTGTATATTAGTATCAATATATGCCCTAACTGCCTTTGCACCAGTATCATCTATTTCACCAAATAAAAATCTTTCTATCTCATCATTTATATAATCACCAAAAAAAGTAGTATATAAATCAGTTTGATAAAAGCACTGTGATGTAGGTCGTTGCCATTTATAGTTCATGGTTATAATGCGACCATCAGATAATTTCTTAGTGTCAGGGTTGAGGTCTAAATAGTGAATCTTTTTTGACTGATCAGAAATAAAACCGGACTGATACCATTGTGGTACAAAATGATTATCTCTCGTTTTAGGCATTTATATCACAAGCTTTTTTTATTTCTTTTCCCAGTTTATCAATAATAGAAATTAGTGTATCAACATCACTACCAGTAATAACAATACGCTGTCCTTCCTTATAAGAAGGATCTTTTGATTTCTTTATATATATTGAGTCCACAATGCCTTGATTATGAGCCAGTATGTGTCGTTTCTGAAAAAGTAAAACCAACATATCAAATTGACGCTTTGATACCCAGTCCTGGTATCCTTTTCCTACAGCTTTATTCCAGAATTCACTTCCCTGATCTAGCCGTTGAAAAGTATTCATGTTTGTTTTACCAAAGGGCTCATACATTCCTTCGCAATACTTTTGAAATGCCACTACACCATCTTGAATGCAGGACTCAATCATAGACCTACATGTATTTTCAGCATCATCTTTTCCTGTTGATTCGGTGATTGCTGTTTTTACAGTATTAATGCAATCTTTCTTTGCTTTAATTTTTCTTAAGGAATCTGAGAATGTTTGTAGCACAGAGTTATGACCACAGGCGGGACAAAAATAAGCACTTCCTATGACTGCAAACCTTGAACTACATTCTTCACAGGTTATTTCTAGTTGCATTAATTCTGCTGATTCTGCTGATTTTGCTGGGATTACATGTGTCTTTTTAGAGCCACCTTTTACTTCCATAGACATCGACATAAAGCTATTTTTTGGCTGTTTCTGATTAAACTTTCTTGCATCGCAATGCATAGCTTCATTAATTTTTCCTTGAAGTAAAGCTATTGATTCAGCCTCAGCATGTTCTATTTGTGCATTAGTGAACCACTGGTCTGATGGTGCTTCATGTCTACAAAAAGGGCACCATATCGCCTCATCTTTAAAAATATTTAACCAATCACTTTCATTGACCTTAAAAAAAAACTCACATGTATTCGATGGGCATTGCCGATCAATATATCCTTTTTCATCAGAATCGATAGGCACGGAAACTTGTTGCTTATCTAATTTATTTAATTCCTTTATTAACTCGTCAAACATACCTGTTCACCATAGTTTCACCTTAAACAACTCAAGAATGACATAATAATATTTCAATCATCATCCAACATGTTTGCTGCTGAATTACTCTCTGCAGCTCCAGCTTGATAGTAGCTCATAAAAGTCTGAAGGCATTTATGTCCTGTCATGGCCATGCCATCACCCACATTGCCATCACGTTTACCTAATTCAGTAATAAACCCCGATCTGAAAGAATGGGGAGAAAATTTATCTACTCCAGGTATACCAGATTCTAAAAAACGTTTTTTCGTTATTCGATAAAATTGTGTACCAGAAATAGGGGAGTCTTTTATTGTTTTACCGCCCTTTGTCATTTGACGAAAAATATAACCAGATTTTATTTTTGCTATTTTAAGCCAGGCATCTAGATATTCTTTTGCCATACCACCAATTTTTACACGCAGAGGTTCTTCTGTGTTTTTTCTATTTTTTATATGGGTCAGATTAAAGATATAGTATCCACCACTTGCATCCTCATACTCTTCACGTTGCTCCATTGTCATACCTATAGCTTCCGATCGACGTCGACCGCCAGAAGCCCAAGCAACAGCAAACAAAGCACGGTCGCGTATACCTGGAATGTCATCGGGTATCGATTTTAAGACTTTTACTAAAATAGACTTATCTACTGCTTGAGCTGCTTTACGAGCGTGAGAAGGATCATCAGCTGCATTTCTAAGCACTTCAACCACATCAGGGTGGAAAGCAGGATTGTTATCTTTAGGAATGTTCAGCTTTCCATGTTTCCAGCTAATAGTAGATACACGCCTTAATACTGTATTCAACTTATGCCGACCTTTAAATTGCTTCATTTTGATCTTTTTAAGGTGCTCCTCAACTGCATCAGGTAATTCTCCTAATAAGTGGGTTGTAACAAAATTCATTAATATTTCTAACGGTACAGGGTATGACTCAGAAAGGTTGTGAGCGATCTCAGCCCAGGACCAAAAATATTCAAGGTCAGACGCTTTGGCTATGTCTGTATTAGCGCGGGTACCAAGATCATTAATACGAGCAGCAAGATTTTTTGTTTTTCTACTGAGTTGGGTCTCCAACAATATAGAGTAGTAAATGCCACACTTTGATATCTAAACTCATGATTTTTATAGATATAAAATTAGTCATTTCTTGATAAAAAGTTCAATATATATCTTTTATTCGCTTCTTACGACCAGACTCATGCCTTTCTCGTAAATCTGAGTCTATATATCGATCTGTAGTTGCCATAGACGCATGCCCAGCATCATCACGCACATGCTCACGAGGACGAAACTTAACATCTTCAGATATACCTGTATGTCGTAACCAGT
>Ga0316205_10001337_pt1 | contig 32335 bp, 23 predicted proteins | sample 3monthpyrite_MG_FD_204941 | JGI IMG/M metagenome (GOLD analysis project Ga0316205, IMG submission 204941) | Microbial mat bacterial communities from mineral coupon in-situ incubated in ocean water Damariscotta River, Maine, United States -... | ecosystem: Environmental > Aquatic > Marine >...
TTAAACCAAATCGAAAGATTTACTTAACTGTTAATGCAGCTGTAAAACCTCAAGTTACAGTTCCAAATGTCTTGAATTTGTCTTTACGAAATGCTCAAGTTCAACTCCAAAATTATGGAATTGAAGTCGGTTCCATTAGTTACGAATCATCCCGCTTTAAAAATGCTGTTCTTCGCCAGAGTATTGATGAAGGTATTTCTGTGGATCGAGGTACGACCATTGATTTAATAGTGAGCGATGGACTAGGCGACAAAATTGTTGAAGTCCCGGTAATTATCGGCCTTCGGTTAGCAGATGCACAATATAAACTAAGAGAAGCCGGCTTGCGGGTTGGTGAAATTCGTTTTCAACCAATTGAAGAAATTGCACCTAACACTGTACTAGATTTTAGCCCGAAAGTATCATCTTTGGTTGAAGGAGAATCATTAACTCTTGTTATTTCTGAACGATTCGATGTAACCGAAGAAATTGAAGGTGGTGTAGTTATAACCGATTCCACCGGTACAAATAATCAAACCCCATCGAATGAACAAAACTAGCTTATGAATTTCGATCTACCAATTTTGGCACCTTCCATTTTAGCCGCAAATTTTCTAACGCTAAAAGACGACATCCAAAAAACGCTGGATGCCGGAGTTCGATGGATTCACTGCGACATTATGGATGGTCATTTTGTGCCTAACATTAGCTATGGAGCAGGCATTGTAAAACAAGTTTCAACAATAACTGATGAAGCTTTTATTGATGTCCATCTTATGATTGAAAACCCTGATTTTTTTGTCGAAGACTTTGTGAACGCCGGTGCTGATTTGATAGCCGTACACTACGAAGCGTGCCCACACCTTCATCGATCCATTCAGAAAATTAAAAGTATGGGAATTATGGCGGGTGTAGCTGTTAATCCTGCAAGTTCTCTTTACAATATTGAAGCTATTTTAGGTGAGGTAGATATGGTGGTTTTAATGAGTGTAAATCCTGGTTTTGGTGGACAGAGTTTTATTGAAAATACCTATGAAAGAATCACTGAGTTAGTTGATTTGCGAGAAAGCGGTAATCACTCGTTCTTAATTCAAGTTGATGGCGGTGTAAACTTAAAGAATATTACTGCTGTAAAAGACGCCGGCGCAGATGTATTAGTTGCCGGCAGTAGCGTTTTTAAAGCTGAGAATATTGCAGCTAGAATTGCTGAACTGACTAACCTTTTATAATTAATTTTTAAATTTATACGATCATAGAAGATACAAGAACACTCCTTGAACAGAGAATTGACTTACATCACATTGATCCGATCATGTTGTTTGGATTGCAGGATCAACAACTACGTATTTTGGATGAAGCTTTCCCTGAAACCAAGATAAACTTACGAGGAGAACGGGTAAAACTGACCGGTCCGTCTAAAGAGGTCATGATTTTGAAGGAAGTTATTGACAGTATGATCGAAATCATCGAGAGAAGAAATAAAATTGAAAAGGATGATGTACATACGCTCATCACACTCAAGAGTGGACAGTTTTCCACTAGATCCGATGCCCCAATGGATATTGGTGACGGTGAGCTGATCTTGTACACGCATAAAGGTCAGGCGGTTATAGCAAAAACACCTGGCCAAAAAGAGATTTATAAATCCTCAGCAAATCACGACATCGTGTTTGCCATTGGTCCCGCAGGTACCGGAAAAACATACACATCGGTTGCACTTGCAGTAAAAGCATTGAAAGAGCGCCGGGTTCAAAAAATTATCCTGGCACGACCTGCCGTAGAAGCAGGTGAAAACCTCGGTTTTCTTCCCGGAGATTTAAAAGATAAAATCGATCCCTATTTACGACCATTGTATGATGCACTTGAAGAAATGATTGATGAAGATAAATTAAATCTGCATCTCCAAAAAAATGTGATCGAAATTGCGCCACTAGCTTACATGCGTGGTAGAACATTGAATAATGCGTTTGTAATTTTGGATGAAGCTCAGAATGCAACCAATACTCAAATGAAAATGTTTCTAACGAGAATCGGTTTCAACAGTCGGGCTATCATTACCGGTGATGTTACACAAACCGATTTACCAAGAAAATATCAGTCCGGCCTTATCTCCATTCAAAAAATCTTGAAAGATATTGAAGGAATAGATTTTGTTTACTTGGATGAAAAGGATGTTGTCCGCCATCGATTGGTGAAGGATATTATCAATGCTTATGAGAAACATGATGCAAAGAAAGAGGATTTGAAGCAAGGTAGCGATGAGTAAAACTTATGTAGCTGCATTGTACGAAGGTACTTTTTCAGTCGGTTTTGACAAAAAATTTCTTCGAATTCCTAGAGATGGGCGCCAGTTCAGGGCTTCACTTAAGATTTCATTGAATCCTTTTTTGATTAATACACCCGATAAGAAAATTCTTTTCGATGCTGGAATTGGAGAATTTGGAGAAGACACCGGTCCGAACATCATTCGAAAGCATCTTGAAAATCATCAACTTCAGGATTATGAAATTAACGACATTTTCCTAAGTCACCTACATTACGATCATATAGGTGGTCTTGCGCACCGAGACCATGGTTTTTGGGAACTAACTTTTCCGGAAGCTAAAATATGGCTTTCAAAAGCTGATTGGGCAGAAGTTGTTGCCAAAGATGAATACTACGATGAGGAAAAAACTGAATTCATCGCTTTCTTGGATGCTAAAGCTGATCTGAATTTTTTGGATGAAGTGGACAACCCCTATCCTGAAATTCATACTGAAACCATTGGAGGCCATACTCAACATCATCTGGCGCTATTTTTTGATGACGGTGAAAACAAATACATGAAAGCCGGTGATGTGATCGCTACCAGAAATCAAATCAATAGAAAATTTGCCGCTAAATATGATTTCGAGCCTGAAGTAAGTCAATTTCAGAGAGAACGCCTCACCAAATTTGCCTATAAAAACGGATATTGGATACTTGGTTATCACGACGATTACTATCCAATTGTTCGAATAACTGGCTACGATGAGAAATCTGGCTATATTACTGAGCCCGTTGAAGATCATATTAGTTCCTGATGATGTCACTTCCTGAAACAGTCACTTCAATTTATAATCATCTTAATAAACTTGGTCTTCCAGGCAAAATTGATACGGCTATAATTTTAGGATCCGGTTTAGGTGATTTTGGAAATAAAATTCAGAATCCAAGAGTCATTCCTTATGCAGAAATTCCCGGCTTTCCACAATCAACCGTGGCTGGTCATTCAGGATCACTAATTTATGGACACATATTTGAGAAAAGTGTACTCGCATTCTCCGGTCGCTTTCATTTTTACGAAGGATATCCCTTTTCTACTACGATAATTCCGGTGCAATTAGCAGCAGCTTTTCAAGTAAATAAACTCATCATTTCTAATGCAGCAGGTGGAATTAACTTAGATTTCCGTGTAGGTGATTTAATGATCATCAATAAGATCATGTACCCACATATCCACATTCCGATTTCAACTTTGGACGGTTGGCAGAATGAGCTTCAATCAAACGCTAAAAGGGTTAATGTAGTTGCCAAGCAAGTTAGTGTAAAAACGAAAAAGGGATCTTATTTATATGTAACCGGCCCTAATTATGAGACCAAAGCAGAAATACGTTCTTTTCGCAGTCTAGGTGGAGATGCCGTTGGAATGAGCACTGCCCCGGAATTAATGGAAGCATACAATCTCGGATTAAAAGCCGTTGCCATTTCTCTAATAACCAACGCTGCAGCCGGAGTTACCGACCAAAAACTGGATCACGCCGAAGTAAAAGAAGCCGCCGAAATGAAAAAGGATGAATTTGCGCACTTGGTTATTGGCTTGATTGAGAAGATTTAACTGTGATTAAAATTGTGAAGCAATTCACTATGGTTGATTGAAGTTACTTCATCCTATTCAATTCTTACACAGCTCTTGCTTCAACCTAACCTGCTACTTTAGTAAGATCATTTGTTTAGTTTGAATAAATTCTCCCGCTCTAATTCTGTAGATGTATACTCCACTGGAATTTTGGGAAGCATTCCATCTCACTGAATAGGAACCCTCATTTTGAGTTTTATTCACAAGTTCAGCAACCTTACGTCCTAGTAGGTCATATACCGAAAGATTAACACTTACTTTAACAGGTATCGAATAATTAATTACGGTTTCAGGATTAAATGGGTTTGGGTAATTCTTGGAAAGTTCAAAATCAGTAGGAATATTGGGCTCAATTATCTCTTTGTATACTAAGCCCTCTGAACTTGCATTAGATTTATAGGCTAAAACATCAGAAGAAGGTGACGATATACTTTCATTTTGAGATGCAGTCTCTGCTAAAGCAATTTCTGTGTTCTTATCTAAGAATAGTTCTGCTCCCTCTTGTAAGATAAGTGAAGCCCCGTCTGAAAGATACAATTTACCACCCGGTTCGATTTCAAGGTTATAGTAACTTGGAAAAACTTTGTCCTCAGAAAAAGTAACCTCACTTTGAATTACCTTGGTTAAATTAGGCTGAAACGAAAAATTACCCGTTGGCGCAAGAAGAAGTTCACTATCATCAATTATTCTTACTTTTGAATTAGAATCTCCATTTAATGTACCAGCAATTATAAATTTTGAATTATTTCCAAGAGCATCCTCTTTAAAGGTTATAGTACCGTTAATGGTCAAATCAAATCCATCTTGGTTAACAATTCTTTTTCCTTCAAAAGTCTGATTAGAGTAGGCCTCTCCATCTGAAGGTACTAGTGAATTTGGATCGTAGTCAGATAGTATTTTAATGATTGAAGCATAGGTATCTACTAATCCATACCCATAGCTATTGTTGGGCCTCTCACCCCATCCGCCCCAACCGCTTTTCCAATATGCTGTATTTCTAAGTTCATCAGTTATGAATTGGTAATTAAGTGTAGGGAGTGCTTCTTTCATTAATGCAATGGTGCCCGTAACGTGAGGAGCTGCCTGAGAAGTTCCCTGAAAAGAAGCGGTATTGCTGCCTCCTGGAACAGCAGATACTATATCCTCCCCAGGTGCTACCAAGTCTAGCCCTTCTCCTTTGTTAGAAAATTCAGACAATTGTTCATTATCTGAAACTGATCCAACACTGATGACACTCTCTATACAGGCTGGAAAATCTAGTTCATCTTCCTCATCATTACCTGATGCAGCAACAACATTTATATTCGCTACTGTAATTAGTGTATTGAAGCTATCAAATAAAGGCCCACTAGAACACTCAGATTCAAGTTCAGGACCACCTAAACTTAGGTTTACTGATACCATATTGTAGTTATCCTTTAAATTAAATTGATATAAAACATGATCAATTGCTCTTTTAATATCGTAATCAGAAAAAATTGCACATGGGGGATTCCCTTTACAATCATCTGCTTTAGTTGATTTTCTTCCAATATTAATTGCTATGATTTTTGCTCTATTTGCAACTCCTGAAAATGGCGGCATGGAACCAGCCGCTATCCCTGCTACGTGTGTTCCATGATCACAACCTCGGGTTTCTCCACAATCATCTCCAGCTTCAATGCCATAATATTCTTCAGTACCTGCAGGACATAGAGGTGTATAGAAATCATCACCTGATGCAATTGGATCATCTGAGGAAAAACATGCACCATCAATGATTCTATTTTCAAACATTTCATGTTCTGAATCTACACCCGTATCTATAATAACAATGACTTGCTCTTTACCAGAAAAGCCTAAATCCCATGTTTTATCAGCTCTAATCAATGAAGTACTTTCTAATAGCGAAGAGTACCTTATCCCTATTTCATGAATGTCCTTGATAAATTCAGTGTCCCGAATATACTCAAGACCTTCCTGATTAATTGAAGCAACCAATAGAGGATCATACTTCATTTTATCAAGTATAATTATTCCATTTGTATTTTTTTTTAACTTACTTTCAAATGTATTATTTAGTTTTCCAATACGATTTATTTTTTGAGCTTGACTCTCAGTTCTTAATGAATCTCTTTGAACTTCATCAATCTCATATTCAATCCATACCTTTATTTGACCTTTATTTTTTATCTTATCAAAAAGCTTATCAATTTTTTGGCTTTTATTACTTTTAATTACCTCTCCTAATTCTTGGTACGAAACATATCCAAAAGAATAATTAAAACAACCGAGGAATATCATTAAACCTATAATTAAAGCAATTTTTTTTATACTCATGTTTTCTAATTACTTAGTTAATATACCTAATACCACTCTCTACTACTTCAACGATTGATTCAGAATTACAAACAAACTCCAATTTTTCAAAATTTACATATAAACTTATGTGAGGAGTATAAGTGAACTTCGGCTCCCCATCTACCACAAAACCGTTGGATTCAAGTTCATGTATAAATCTTTCATGCATATTTTGAATAGCCGCTCTTTGTGCTTCAATTTCTTCATCAGTCAACATCTCTTCACTTGTCCATTCCATAGCATAGGTAGCAATGATTGGAATTGCTTCTTTCTCTTTCACACTATTAAACAGCTCTTCACTACACACTCCTAAATCGGGGCCGCTATCTTTATTAAACAAATCACAATTTTGCAGGCCTAGGAATAATCCTAAAACAATAAGTAGTACTCTCATAGTGGTTACCAATTAAGGTTTATTACTTATCTTTTAAAGCTTTCTCAAGTGCTTCTATTCGTTCATTTTGTTCTTGAATCGCTGCTAATAACACAATAGTAAACTCTTGATAGTTTATTGCTTTTGTTGTGGTTGTTTGTGTGTTTTCATTAACCAGTGTTCCATGTTCATCTACAGGTTGCAGTATATCCATTACTAACTCTGGAAATACTTGTTCAACATCTTGGGCTAATAATCCAAAGCGCTCCCCTTGATTTGTATTGAAAACAGGGAGATTTCTAGCCTTCAATTCACTTTCGTTTAAATATTGGTATCGCTTAGGGTTAATCTGCAAAACCCTATCTAATATATCTGTATTGTTTAAATCCCGAATATTTTTTTTCAACCGCTCATCAGAAGACTGGTAACTACCCGTTGTGTATACATTACCTGAAAAATAACCCGCCCAATTATTAGTCCCTCCTGTAGCATATCCATACACTCCATAATTATTATACCCGCTACCTGTAACATATCCTCTTACTCCATAATTGTATGTCCCACCCCCTGATTTACCATAAACCCCATGCCGGGCATATCCACCACTTGCATATCCATATACGCCATATGCTCCAAAGCTATCGGCTTCACCATACACTCCATATGCTGATTCATAACCAGGTGCTTCTTTGGCTACCGAATGAACGCCATACCTCGCACTTGGATTCGTTCCATAACAACCGCTCTCAGAATTACAAATTACTTTAAGCTTGTAATTTCCAGAAGCATTACCTGTAGATCCGATCACAAGATTCGCTGAAATTGCTGATCTTCCTTTTGCAAGAAAATTACCATCTACCGTAGTTAAAGTACCTAGTAGCGATACATCATCATATACTGTTAGTACACCTCCTATTGTTGCATCATTAGTGATATTTGTTAAACTACCCAACAAAGATGTTGTACCATTTACTGTAAGTATGCCCCCTACTGTTGCATCATTAGTGATATTTGTTAAACTACCCAATAACGATACTGCACCATTTACTGTAAGTATGCCCCCTACTGTTGCATCATTAGTGATATTTGTTAAACTACCCAACAAAGATGTTGTACCATCTACTCTCAATGAGCTTCCTATTGTTGCGTGACTAGAAACAGAGATTTCTGATAAAAAAATACCATCATTTTCAAAAGTAGATACCCCATTATTATCAACTCTGATCTGGCTCAGAACTAAAATTGGAATCAACATAAAAAGGATTAGAAAAGGAAAAGCTTTTTTATTCATAAGAATTTTCTCCACTTGTAAGATTTATTGGTTCATCTCTTGAGCTTAGGTAGCAAATTATTCTTATTTTAAGCGTATATAAAAATTATGAAGAGATTATGAAGAAAAAAAGAATTTATTTGAATAATAATTACTGAAGTTACCAGCTTAACAAATTAAGAGTAAAAGATTCTTTCCTATCTAACTATATATAAAGAAAATACCGCAATGATAGGAAAATCGCAGTTTAGCTCTTGGAGTTCTGCCTTCGACACAAGTTAGTGTATTAATCTAACCTGTTTAACTTTGGAAGCATCTTCAAGGTTTTGCTCTTGTTTACTATGACCCGATTTATGAAAGTGAATAATTCTGAATCTCCTATCCCAATTCTTAATTCAATAATTCTTAATCGCTCCTTGAATCACTCCCTTGCTGGAATTCTCGGTATGGTCATTATTTCTAACTGTCTACCATCGATATACCAAACTCCGGATTCATCGAAATAAGCATCTTCTTCTAACATAATTCGGATTTCCTTGCCCCATTCATCAATGTAAGTGGCTGCATTTAATTCGATGGAATAGGCCGTGTTTAGCTGAAGAGGATAATCACCATCTCCCGGTACGCCACCTTGGGCATCCCACATTCCAAGCGTTGTTCCGGCTGCATGACCGTGATATCCGATTGGGTGCGTGTATATAGATGGTTTCAAGCCTTCATCTATGGCTTGTTGACGTGACATGGCTAACACCTCATTACCGGTTCTGCCTTCTTTAAAATTATCGGTAAAAATATCCTGCAATCGATTTCCATTATCGAAGGCAACTTTCAAATATTCAGGAACGGCTGTTTCTCCGGGTCGTAGTACATACGCATGTTGTTGGGTATCTGTATTCAATCTTAAATAAGTGATTCCAAAATCTACATGTAGCAAATCTCCAGGCATAATCACATTATTTCCAGGTCTCGAATCAAACGTTCTCAAGTGATCAAAAGACTCCGGATCTGCACGTTGAATGGACACACTTGGGTGAAACCATGTTACCAATTTTAGTTCTCGAATTCGTTCTCTGAACCACCAAACAACATCATCAGAAGTAGTAACGCCAGGTTGGATTACCTTGTTAGAAAAACCTTCTGCAATTATTTCATGTGCAATGCCAACTATTTGAGGATATAACACCATTTCTTTGGCAGATCGAGTTTCCAGCCATCCTACAGCCACCATTTCCGCAGAAACTAATTTTTCGGCGTTCTCATCACCAATTCCCTCTATCATTTCCTGATAGTCGGTTAAAACCATCCCATCCGCATGTTGCCAGTCTTTGGATTGATTAATCCCAATTTTCTGTGGATCTCGCTCTTCTATAATCTCTTTTAGTCTTGCCCATTGATCCGGTTGCACTTCTTTGTCCCATGCTTTTTTGAAAATTTCACCAACATCATATCTGGCAACTGCTAAAGTTTCCAGCCCTTCTTCCAATCCCCGATCATAAACTACTAATATTGTTCTTCGGCGTGCATTCAACCATGTAGCAGGTAGCATGGTTCTGATTACAGGATCTTCGTTGTATTCCCGCGAAATGATCACCCACATATCAATGCCCGCTTTTCGCATAATATCCGGCAAGATAGTTTCTACACGATCTTTAAGGATATTGTCAATTACCTGCGCACGGTCTCGCATTGGCAATATGGTTGGCATTGTTTGTGCCTTAATTGGGAGGCATATTCCTGTAAAAAGTAGAACAAAGAGTAGCTTTTTCATAAATGATCAAATATTGAAAGTGCGAGAATATGATGAGCTTTTAGTTTAGCTGCAAGCCTATTCCGAACCAAACCAAGCGTCTCTAAGAGCTCGAGCATTTCTTGACGGTCGACGAATCAGCTCGGTTTTGTAATTTGGATTCGCAACCAATCTAACTCTCACCGTTTTTTCTTCGCCCCATCGCTCATACACGATATTGACTGTTTGCCCCGGTCTCCGATTCTCAATCAGTTCCCCGACCTCGTCTCCGGAAACAAGCGTTCTTCCGGCAATCGAAAGAATTTTATCGGTTGATTGTATACCTGCTTCATATAGTGGTGAGCCTATTCGTGCATTTCCATTTAACCTGAATTCACCATCATAGTCTCGAATAGTGCCACCAAGCCAACCTTCCTGCAAGGCTTCTCTTTCAAACTCTACCCCAACTTGTCGCAATAACCCTACATAATCCGGCATTTCACTTTTGTAGATATAGCGTTCAAAAAAAATATTCGCAAATTGTAAATCTGTGTACTCAACAAGCAAACTTTCTAGATCTTTTATTGAATATGGAATTTCTGTTTTGCCGTAGGTATTCCACACCAATCTAAAAAAATCATCCAAGTTTTTGTTGTCCGATCGGGTTCGCAGTGATAAATCTAAGGCTAAGCCAAGCACGCTGCCATAGGTGTAGTAACTCACAAAGGTATTTGTGTAATTATTTGGATCGATGGATGTGGTTGCATCCACAAAAGGTGCTTTCAAGCTGAATTCTATCGGATTGAAAAATTGAATGCCGGGTGAATTAAACACTCGATTTATCGATTGCGCTAATCCATCCACAAATTCACTTTCTGTGCTGATTCCGGCTCGAACTAGGGTCAAACCGGTGTAGTAGCTGGTAAATCCTTCGGCAAACCAAAGCTCTCCACTCATGTTTGTTTCTTCAAAATCGAAGGGTTCTAACGATGCCGGCCGAATTCTTTCCACATTCCAAGCATGAAAAAACTCATGCGCAACCGTACCGATACTGGTTTCACTAAGTGCTTCTTCTTTTGGTTTTCGATTTGTGATGACGGTGGAGTTTCTATGCTCCATACCATCGCCACTGGCATTGGGCATATAACAAGAAAGAAAGGTGTATTCGCCAAAATCGAAAGCGGGTAGTTCACCAAAAATGTCTCGCGTTGTTTCTACTATCGCCATCACTTTTGAAAAATAATCGTTGATTTCATTATCATTGGCTGGTGTATGAAGCGCTAAGCGAATCAGCTGATCATCAACCATTTCTTCTCTAAGATGATAGTCTGCTATTTCAACCGGACTGTCCATGAAATAGTACCCATCCGGTGCAGAATAGGTTGTTCCATCTTCGTACTTAAGCTGGGTAGCTACTTTCCAGTTCAGATCTTCCCGAAGATTAAAATCAACTTGAACGGGGCGATGCATATAGTTTCGAGGATAGACAAATGTTGCCGGAATATTCAAATGAGCATGGGTTTCATCCACTTGTGAGTAGGTGCCATCACCACGGTTAGCAAATAAAGTGTATTCAAAAACTACTGTCCCATCGTGGTCAGAAACATCCCATTGCTGAGGATTTGGTCTGGTCAATTTCAATTCTCTTCCTTTACTATCTGATGCTCGTACCGCATATACATTTTTTGCAAAGTTGTGAATAGCATATCTACCTGGTGATGTTCGACTCATTCGAATTTCTAAAGGGGCATCACCCAAATTAGAATAAGTTGCTACGATTCGGGCTTCATGATGAACCGCATTTTCGAAGGAAATTGAATATTTATTAATTGTCTGAGCTCTAGCAGGTGCTGATACCAATAAAACGAATAAAAGAAGAACGATAAGTCTCATAGGAAATGAATAGACTATTTATTTAGATAGAAAAGTAGGCGAAATCAAATAAAGTAAATTCTGTTTAACACATATTTTCATATATCTTACTTGTATGAAAATGATATATGCCTTTATCTTTTTTTCTCTGAATTTTGTTGGTGTGCAAGCCCAAACTACATCAACTACTCTACCTGATTCACTCAGTTTTGTTCCTGCTAGCAGTATTCACTTAGCCTCAATGCCCGTTTTTATACCAAATTCAATATCCCTCTTATCAAGAGATACACCATTTTATGACTTTACGGGAGGTTTTATTAAATCATTCCGCTTTAATACTGATTTTAATTCAATTGCTCCATTTTACTCAAGAGCATTTAATCCAAGTTCAACTACTGAGTTAGAATCACTTCTTCGACGTAATTATTTATTGTTAGATATTCATCCATTAGTAAATGAATACTGAAGTTAATACCAGTAATAGCAAAGGCATTGCAACAATTGAATTCCATCATCCCAAAGGGAATTCACTACCTCGAGTTTTATTAGATAAATTATCGAATGCAATTAATGCTGCCGGAAAGAATTCAGAAGTGAAGGTCATTCTTTTAAAAAGTAGAGGGAAAACTTTTTGCGCCGGTGCTTCTTTTGATGAGTTACTAGCCATTGAAAATGTAAATCAAGCAAATTCTTTTTTTGTAGGTTTTGGATCATTAATTGAGGCTATTAAAGATTGCCCTAAATTTATTGTTGCTGAAGTTCAAGGTAAGGCAGTTGGTGGAGGTGTTGGTATTATTGCGGCTTGTGATTATGCAATTGCATCAAAAGATGCCTCGATTAAATTAAGCGAATTATCTTTAGGATTTGGGCCATTCGTAATTGCTACTGCGGTTATTCGAAAGATTGGAGTAAGTGCATTTTCTACTTTAACCATCGATTCTACAAATTGGAAATCGGCAGAATGGTGTTTAAGCAAAGGATTATTTAATGATCTCGTAAATGATGGGGAAGAGTTGAATTCTAAATCTTTTGAGCTTTGTAATTCGCTTTCAGATTATTCGCCTGATGCAATGAAGGCAATCAAAAATTTACTTTGGGATGGCTATACTGATTTGGCCGACAAACATCTGAAAAGAGCCAAATTAAGTGGACAATTATCGCAATCGGAAATAACGCAACAAATATTAGCGAAATTTAGAAATTAGCATATTATTTGTTCAAGCCTTTCGGCAGTGTCAATTTAAAAATCGAACCACTTGAATTAGTAAATTCAATATAACCTCCTATCTGCGAAACCAGAGATTTAATCAAGGTTATACCTAATGATTTTCTGCCATACTCTAGGATATCTTTTCGGGCACCTAAGCCATCATCTTTTACAAGCAACTCGTATGTATCGTCATACTCTTTGAATTCGACTGTAATGACCCCTTCATTTTTTCCTTTAAATGCATGTTTGTAGCAATTACTTATTAGTTCATTTGTTATTAAACCTAAAGGCACACCTACATTTACATCTAGTAAAACGGCGTCAACATATTGAACGACTTCAATATTCTTATCAGCAATATCCATAGTAGCTTGGATACTTTTAATTAATTCGTTAAGGAATTTTTTAAAATCAACATGTGCCAGATCATGATTTTGATACAGATTTTCATGAATCTTAGACATAGCAATTACGCGCATTTTACTTTCATGAATTGCCATTTTAGCCTCGCCGGCAGGCATCTTGAAACTCTGTAATTCCAATAAGCCGGAAACAACTGCCAAGTTATTTTTAACGCGATGATGAATCTCTTTTATCAACACCTCTTTTTCCTTTAGGGCTATCGATAAATCATTAGTTTGTTGATCTACCAATCGTTGCAATTCTTTCTTTTCAATTTTACTAAATCTTAAATTTATGTATACATAAATAATGAAACCGAATGTAAATATAAGCGATACAAAAAATGGAACTGTGAGATAAAAAGGCCTTAATACAGTAAATGATGCAAGTGACTTTTGATCACTCCACTCCGATTTTATGGACTTAGCTTGCATTAGCAACTGATAATTGCCTGCCGGAAGGTTGGTATATCTTATCTCCGTAATATCAGATGCTGTGTTCCACGCATTATCATAGCCTTCTAATTTATATTTAATATCAATATTCAAAGGATTTAGATAATCTATTGCATTAAAGAGAAACATAACGTCATTAAGGCTATAGTCTATTTCAAGATCAACCGGTGCAAACTTGCCTATGTTTTGAGTATAAATGTGTTCATTATCAGCTAAAATTTGACGTAAAAAAATGGCCGGTGGGTTCTCTAAAAGTTTATCATCTTCGTTTTTTGAATATTCGAAGGTATATAAGCCATCTGAATAGGTGCCAAACCAAATTATTCCAGAATCATCTACTATATTTGCAGCACTATTAAATTCAACTGCATCGGTATTATTTGAAAGTGAAAAATGTATTTGACTTGGAGTACTTGAATAATCCCAATTTTTCAGATCAAAATAATTGATACCTGAATTCGTACCCTGCCACAATGCATTATTATCATCAAATAATAAAAAAACAGTTTCTTTTGTAAACAACTCATTGGGAATAAAACTGTTGAATTGAATGTTTTCGGATTCAATGTTCTCGGCTTTTAGTATTCCAATTCCACTATTTGTACCAATCCAAATGTTATTAAAGTTGTCTTCTTCTATTTCATAAATTGAAGTACCCGGAATGCCATGTTCCACAGTATAGTAATTGAATTCACCCTCTCGAAATCTCGCCAATCCACCATCTGTTGTAATCCACAATATTCCTCTTGAATCGCGGAATATCAGACCTAATGTCATTTGCCAGTATTTGTCTTTTGGTGCAGCATAATGGGTGATTCCGCCATTCTTAAGATGTGAAAGTTGCTGAAAAGCTGAGAACCAAATTGAGCCGTCATCATCAACAAAAATATCATTCAAGTATACCTCTGAAAACTCATCATAAAACTCAGGTTTAAAAAATCTACTTCCATTGAATTGAAATAGCTCAAATGTATACGTAAGCAATAATAAATCGCCGTTTGGTAGTTCTTCAATATCCCAAATTTCATCATCATCAAATAAAGATTTTGGAATTGTGTAGTTCGTAAAAGAATCATTTTCAAATTTGGATAAGCCATTTTCAGTCCCAATCCAGATAGCACCATTTTTAGCTTGCTTCAACGAAACTATGGTGTTTGCATTCAATTCTGATTGAATATCGTAACCAATAAAATTTTTATCTTTAAAAAGGTTTACTCCATTACCGTCGGTGGTCACCCACATATTTCCCTTTTTATCTTTTATAATCCGATAAATAAAGTTGCTGCTTAGTCCATTCTTCCGCTTTATGTGTGTTGTTTTTCCGTCAGGTTCAATAAGTATTAATCCTATTCTCTCTGTACCAACCCATACCGTTCCATCATTGTCGTCAACATTAATCGAAAAAACATAATTGAGGCTCTCGCCATTTATTTCTGTAATGGTATCAATGGTTCCATCAGGTTGAATAATAGTAACTCCATTATCGGTTGCTACCCATTTCCTGCCAAGCTGATCGAGCGCTATTTCATACATTAATTCACCAGAAAAACCATCTTCTTTTGTTAATGTTTGGGTAATTCCACTTTCACGATCATATACAGCAATGCCATACATTGTTGTAATCCAGATTTCACTATCGTTTTCAAAATGAAAATCCCAAACCTGATTATAGGGTAATCCATCTTCCTCCGTAATAAAACTGATGTCCCCACTTATCTGATCCCATATGGCTACCCCATTTCCATCGGTTGCAAACCAAATCTCATCTTTTCTAATACTGGCGATATAGTTAATTATTAATGTATCTAAGGCTGCTAATTCCGGTAAGTATTCAAATTTACCGTCTTTAAAACTAGCAACTCCGCCAAACTCTGTAGCAACCCAAATTTCGCCATCATCTTCAAAATAAAAATCATTGACCATAGCATCTTTTAAGCCATGTGCAGTATCGAAGGTCTCGAACACTTTACCGTCGTATTTAATTATTCCGCTTGCTGTTGCAAACCAGAGGTATCCGTCGGCATCAGAATGAACATTATAGACATTGCCACTTGGTAATCCTTCATTCACTGAATATTTTTTGATATTATATTTTTGAGCATGGCCGTATGAAGTCCATATCAAACCTAATAATAAGATCAGAATTGCACGCCCAACAATCACTAAACACTCCTTTTTTGTATCATAAAGTCAATTTTAATATACCATTTATATGGTTTCTACTCGCAAAACTTTATCAATCGTTCTGTATTTCTCTCTCTTTTAACTATTATACTTACTTTTAACCAATCCTGAAGATATGAAGACGCTCTGTATAAGCACTATTATAACCCTCTTAATTTTCACAGTTTCAATTGCTCAGAATTCATGGGATGTCTCAAATCCTGAATTAGGAGAAACTAGCTCTCTTTCCTTCACAACCGATGAAGGTACTTGGATGAATCTCGACGTTAGCCCTGATGGCCGACACATTGTTTTCGATCTTCTCGGAGACATTTTCATCATACCGGTTGATGGTGGAAAAGCCACGCCACTGCGAACTGGTCATGCTTATGAAGTGCAGCCCCGATTTAGCCCGAATGGAACTAAAATTCTATTTACTAGTGATGCAGGCGGTGGTGACAATATTTGGGTAATGGATGTTGATGGTGAGAATGCAACCCAGCTTACCAAAGAGAACTTTCGTCTGTTAAACAATGCTATTTGGATGCCGGATGGAGAATATTTTATAGCAAAGAAACATTTCAGTTCTTCAAGATCTTTAGGTGCGGGTGAAATATGGATGTACCATAAATCCGGAGGAGCTGGTATTCAATTAGTTGAAAAGAAAAATAATCAGCAGGATATCGGTGAGCCATCTGTTAGCCCTGATGGTAGATACGTGTATTTCAGCGAAGACAATTATCCGGGTGGTTTTTTTCAATACAATAAAGACCCGAATAGCCAGATTTATGTAATCCGTCGATATGATCGTGAAACTGGTGAAATAGAAACTGTGACCGGAGGAAACGGTGGTGCAGCACGACCTCAAATTTCTCCGGATGGAAAACACCTTGCTTTTATACGTCGAGTTCGCACTAACACGGTTCTTTATGTTCGTGAACTTAACACAGGCTTGGAGCGGCCTGTTTTCAAAAACCTTAGTAAAGATCAACAGGAGGCATGGGCTATTTTTGGCGTTTATACCGGATTTAATTGGACACCAGATGGTAGCGAAATTATCGTATGGGCAAACGGTAAAATCAATAAAATAGATGTTGAATCTGGTACTTCTGAGGTAATCCCGTTTGAAGTTGAATCCTCTCATGAAATTGTAAAAGCAGCTCGGTTTAAACAAGAAGTTGCTCCGGATTCTTTTAGAGCTAGAGCCATTCGAACTGCTATAACATCGCCTGATGGCGGTAGTTTAGTATTTAATGCAGCTGGCTATTTGTGGATGAAAGAATTACCAAGTGGTACTCCTACCAGACTTACTTCCGGTACCGATTTTGAATTTGATCCGTCTTTTAGTGCCAATGGTCGGTATTTGGCGTACGTTGGTTGGAGTGATGTAAACATGGGCGCTATTTATGTTCAAGACATGCAGCCTGGCCGACGGGGCAGAATGAATGCTCCGGTTAAAATCACCTCAGAAAAAGGAATTTATAGAGAACCATCATTCTCACCTGATGGAAAAACGATCGTATTCAGAAAAGAAAGCGGTAATGGTCAGCAGGGTTTTGCTTTTACAGTAGAACCAGGTATTTACACCATTCCAACTGCGGGTGGCGAAGCTGAGAAAATCATAAATGGTGGTTCATTTCCAATATTTAACACTGCCGGAGATCGGATTTTTTACCAAGGTGGTGGATATGTATTCGGAGCGATCGAGAAATCATTCAATAGTGTTGATTTGAATGGCGAGGATCAGAAAACCCATTTTACGTCTAGTTATGCTCATAAATTTGTCCCAAGTCCGGACAATAAGTGGATCGCATTTTCCAATCTTTATAAAGTGTATATAGCGCCATTAACAATGGCGGGTAAAGAGATTTCTTTGTCCCCATCAACCGAATCAATTCCCGTTAAACTGGTTGCATCAGAAGGTGGCTATCACATGCATTGGTCTGCTGATAGCAAAACATTAAGATGGACACTCGGTGATGAATATTTTAAAACAGAGTTAAACAATGTATTCTCATTTGTAGAAGGCGCCCCGGATAGTTTACCGGAACCACCAAAATCTGGAATTGAAATTGGGCTTGATCTTCAAACTTATGTACCGGATGGTGTTGTGGCATTTTCAAATGCCCGTATTATAACAATGAACGGCGATGAAGTAATTGAAAATGGTACAATTGTGGTGGAGGGAAACAAAATCACAGCCATTGGTGCTGATGTTGTAATTCCATCAGGTGCCGAAATTATCGATGCTTCCGGAAAAACCATTATGCCTGGTATAATTGATGTGCACGCTCATTTGGGGAATTTTAGACTGGGCGTGAGTCCACAACAGCAATGGGAATACACCGCAAATCTTGCTTATGGTGTAACTACTGCACACGATCCTTCTTCAAATACGGAAATGGTTTTCTCTCATTCAGAAGCTATAAAAGCGGGAAACATGGTTGGGCCAAGAGTGTATTCAACAGGTATTATTCTTTATGGTGCTGATGGAGATTTTAAAGCAGTTATTAATAGCTACGAAGACGCATACTTTGCACTAAAACGAACAAAAGCTTTTGGTGCATTTTCAGTGAAAAGCTACAATCAGCCTAGAAGAGAACAGCGGCAGCAAGTGATAAAAGCAGCTAAAGAATTGGAAATGCTCGTTGTTCCGGAAGGTGGGTCTTTCTTCTTCCATAATATGAGTATGATTTTAGACGGGCATACAGGAATTGAGCATAATGTGCCGGTTGTACCGCTTTATAAAGATGTGCGTGAACTTTGGGGAGCAAGTGAATCAGGGTACACCCCAACTCACTTAGTAAATTATGGCAGCATGAGTGGCGAGTACTATTTTTATCAAAAATACAATGTGTGGGAAGATGAGAAACTACTCACTTTCACACCCAGAAGTATTATTGATGGCCGTGCACGACATAGAACTATGATCCCGGATGAGGAGTATGAAAACGGTCATATTCTCACTGCTCAATCTGGCAAGTTATTAACGGATGCCGGTGTGAAAGTGAATCTTGGAGCACATGGACAGTTACAAGGTTTGGGTGCTCATTGGGAATTATGGTCACTTTCTCAAGGCGGCATGACCAACATGGAAGCTCTAAGAGCGGCAACTTTAAACGGTGCACATTATCTCGGTCTTGATGATGATATTGGATCACTTGAAGTTGGTAAACTGGCTGATTTGATCGTGCTAGATAAAAATCCTTTGGATGATATCACGAATACAAATTCTGTTAAATTCACCATGGTAAACGGGAGATTGTTCGACTCTTCAACCATGAATGAAATCGGAAATAATCCGCAAGATCGGTTTCCATTCTGGTGGGAACGGGATGGATTCGGCGATCAATTTGATTGGCATGCGATCACTCTTCAACCAGCCGGTTTAGAATGTTCTTGCTTTGGTGAAAATTAGTTCATTATTCATTAATTGAATCCTTAAGTTTAAAAAAGCCACGAAAGTGGCTTTTTTTATGCTCACAAATAAACAAAACATACTTCCGGCAATTCTTATTACAGCCGCAGGGGTAATTCTATTTTCCTCAAAAGCTGTTCTGATAAAACTAGCTTACCAATATGACGTAAATTCCATATCACTTCTTTTGTTACGAATGCTTTTCTCACTGCCTTTTTATACTAGCATTTTTTTGATAAGAAGAAGTAACTGGAAAGAAAATCCAATCAACAGAAAACAATTATTCACCTTAATAAGTCTGGGAATTCTTGGCTATTACCTTGCAAGTTTATTCGATTTTCACGGGCTCACTTATATCACAGCAAGTTTAGAACGGCTCATACTTTTCAGCTATCCAACTTTTGTGCTGTTGATCAGCCGCATATTCCTTAATAAAAAAATTACCAAACCGCAGTTAATCTCCATTCTGATTACCTACACCGGCATTGCAATCATATTTATAGATAGAGGTGGCATTGTAGAAGGCTCGATTTTGAATGTAGCCAAAGGATCACTTTTTGTATTTCTGAGTGCAATCGCTTATGCATCGTATCTGGTTGGCAGTGGTACTCTCATTGCACAAGTTGGTAGTGTCCGCCTTACTACCTACTCAATGCTGGTTTCGTGCTTTGCAGTTATCATCCACTATTTATTAACCTCCGAAATCAATCTTTTGAGTTACCAAATTGAGGTTTATATCTACAGTTTTCTTATGGCTGTAATTGCTACAGTGTTACCCTCTTTTATGATAAATGAAGGCATTCGAAGAATGGGTGCTTCAAATGTCTCAATTGTTGGTAGTTTTGGTCCTGTTTCTACTATTCTTTTATCAATGATTTTTCTTGGCGAGGTTCTTACTCTACTTCAATTTGCGGGTGCACTAGTTATAATTGGTGGAATAGTTGTGATTGCACAATCGAACAAATAGAAGAAACTTTCTAACTTCTGTCTGCCCCGGAATAAAAACTTACACTTATTTAAAATCGAGTCATTGCATCTGTGATGATTTATGAATTACTTCAAGATAGGTTTAACAAATAATATTACTATTCTATGAAACGAGTTTTAAAACCATCCATTCTATTTTTGTCTCTTGGTCTGATGTTTTCTGTTAATGTAACTGCCCAAGACGACTCTCTTGAAGAGATTCTTGATACCTATTTTGAGGTGATCGGGCAGGAAAACCTAATTGAAATTCAATCCATCAAACAAACAGGAAAAATTTTTACACAGGGCATTGAAATACCAATGGAAATGACAATGAAACGCCCAAACATGATGCGAATAAATGCAAATATTGGTGGTGCTGATGCCGTATTTATGGCCTATGATGGAACCAATGGTTGGTCTTTGCAACCTTGGACCGGAAGCTTGGATCCTCAGGATTTACCAGAAGATCAATTGAAAGACGCAATGCAACAAGCTGATCTGGATGGCGCTTTGTTTAATTATGCAGAAAAAGGACATCAAGTAGAATTACAAGGAACGGAAGAAGTTGAAGGCACTAATACCTACAAATTAAAACTCACTTTAAAATCGGGCAACATACTTTATTATTTCATTGATACTGAGGCTTATGTGCCAATAAAAATTACCTCGAAAACTAATATGCAGGGGCAAGAAATTGAAAGCGAGCAATTTTTAAGTAATTATAAAATGATTAATGGTTTTGCAGTAGCTCATAGTGTTGAAACAAAGATTATGGGAAATACACAAATGCAGATTACCATTGATTCTGTTGAGGTTGATATTGAAATTGATGATGCATTCTTCAAAAAACCAGGCACTAATAATTAAGCCAACATTCTTTTTACAGCCAGATTGAGCTTCGATCTGGCTTTTTTTGTTTTAATATTTGGGTAAAATCATGAATTCAAAACTAGTTCTTTCGGGCTTTTTATCACTTCTTTTTCTAGTTCCGAGCAATGCGCAACAGATAAATTCAAACACTTTTGGCACGATAGAAGCTAGGCAAATTGGACCAGCCATAATGAGCGGTAGAATTGCAGCCTTAGATGCAGTGAATAATGATGACCGAATTATTTATATCGGCGCGGCTAGTGGCGGAGTCTGGAAATCAAAAAATAGAGGACTAACTTTTGTACCTATCTTTGACGATCACATTATGTCGATTGGTGCCATTGAAATCGATCAAAACCATCCCGACACTGTTTGGGTGGGGACAGGTGAACCATGGACACGAAACAGTACATCAATAGGAAAAGGAATTTATAAATCTACAAATGGTGGTGAATCTTGGAAATTAGTAGGATTAGAAGCTACAGAACGGATTGGGCGCATCGTTGTTCATCCTAATAACTCCGACATTGTTTTTGTGGCTGCTTTAGGAACACTTTGGGCACCGAATGAAGAACGGGGAATTTTTAAAACAACCGATGGTGGAACCACCTGGAAAAAAGTGTTATTTGTTGATGAAAATACGGGTGCTACCGATATCACCATCGACCCGAATAATCCTGATATTCTTTTTGCAGGAACATGGGATTTCCGTCGACAAGCATGGACTTTCCGTTCTGGTGGATCAGGAAGTGGATTATTTAAGTCAATGGATGGCGGTGAATCCTGGACTGAATTAACCGGAAACGGTTTACCGGAAGAAGAATTAGGGCGAATTGCTGTAAGTGTTTCACCGGTAGTTGAGGGGCGCGTTTATGCATTGATCGAAGCCAAAGAACATGGTGGTTTGTATCGCTCTGATGATCACGGTGCCATCTGGGAGAAAAAAAATAGTACCACAGCGGTGAAAGAACGCCCTTTCTATTTCTCCAATATTTATGCTGACCCAATTGACAGCAATGTTGTTTATAAACCAAGTTTCAATATAAATGTGAGTAAGGATGCGGGTGAAACTTTTCGTCTTACTTTTGCAGTAAGTAGCCCTGCTGGTGGTGGAAATGTTCACGTAGATCATCATGCATTTTATGTAAGTCCAATTAATAACCAACGTTTATATTTAGGTACTGATGGCGGTTTATACACATCAAACGATGGAGGAGCTACTTGGAAATTCTCGAGAAGTCTTCCAATTTCTCAATTCTACCATGTAAATGTAGATGATCAATATCCTTACTGGGTGTATGGTGGTCTTCAGGATAATGGATCTTGGGCAGCTCCAAATGCAAGCCCGGGTGGTATCGAAAATAAAGATTGGGTGAATTTAGGTGGTGGTGACGGCTTCAATGTATTTATTGCACCAAATGATCCGAATATTGTGTTTTGGCAAAGTCAGGGTGGTAATGTTCGTCGCTCTTATCGAGACACAAGAGAATCAAAAGACATCAAACCACTAAAAGATGAAAGCACCGATGAACTACGGTTCAATTGGAACGCACCCATCCTTTTTAGCCCAGATGGAGGACGTTTATATGTAGGTGCACAATATTTATACGTGTCTGATAATATGGGAGACAGCTGGGAAAGAATTTCAGATGACTTGACAAGTAATGATCCGGAAAAGCAAAAACAAGCTGATAGTGGCGGAATTACCATCGACAATTCGACTGCCGAAAATAACACCACCATTTTTGATGTGAGTGAATCACCATTTGATAAAAACATCATTTGGGTTGGAACTGACGATGGAAATATTCAGCTAACCCGAAATGGCGGACGCCGTTGGAATAATGTATCTGAGAATATTGATAATTACCCGAAAGATGCGTGGGTGAGCAGTATTACAGCAAGCCGTTTTCATGAAGGTCGCGCTTTCGCAACAGTCGATGTGCATCGAGTGGGAAATATGGGGGTGTACGTTTACAAAACAGATGATTACGGTAGAAACTGGGAGTTAATTGTCGATGATAATATCGAAGGTTATGCCCATAAAATAATCGAAGATCTGGAAAAGGAAGATTTACTGTATCTAGGTACCGAATTCGGACTTTATGTGTCTTTTACCCAAGGGAGTAGTTGGGTACGATTTGAAGGAAATCTACCGAAAGTTTCGGTTCGAGACATAGTTATCCAAGAACGTGAAGAGGATTTGGTACTTGGCACACATGGTCGTGGAATAATGGTAATTGATGACATTTCACCACTTCGGTCAATCTCTGAAGAGCTTTTAGATCAGGATGTGGCATTTCTTGAAATGAAGCCGTTTCTGATTTCGAGCCCGATCGGTTTTGAGCAAACTTTTGAGGGTGACGGTGAATTCTCCGGCAATAATCCATCACAGACTGCAGAAATCACCTATTATTTGAAACGACGCCATATTTTTGGGGACATGTTTCTTGAAATCTATGACACTGATGGAAATTTCTTAAAAAAATTACCTGCCGGTAAACGCAAAGGTATAAATCGTGTGTCTTTTGATGTTCGCCGAGACCCACCAAAAGTGCCCCGATCGAATGCACTAACTTTTGGTGCCCTATTTGGACCTGCATACCCTCCCGGCACTTATACCCTGAAATTAGTAAAAGGTGATGATGTCTACGAAAGTGAAATTTCCCTTCAATTCGATCCAAACTCACGCCATTCTGAGGAAGATCGCTCTATGCGATTAGTTACTGTAAATCAAGCTTATGATATGCTTGGTGAACTCGGATATATTGATGCAAAAACCGTGAATGTGAAAGAGCAAGTAGATGAAATAATGCAGGACTCAACAATTTCTGAAGATTTTGAATCGAGTCTACTCGAATTTTCAGATCAGCTTAAGACCTTACATAAAACAATGGTATCGACTTTAACAGGTGGTATAACCGGCGAAGAACAACTCCGTGAACGAATATCCAATATTTATGGCTCACTCGTAAATTATCAAGGAAGACCAACCCAGACTCAGATTGACGCTTTAAATTCTCTAAGTAAAGAAGTTGCATCAAAAGAAGTGAAGCTAGTACAAATAATTGATGAATTATCAACCACATTTGATTCAAATAATATTGAAGCATTAAAAATTCTATCTCGAAATGATTTTTTTAGTGATGAAGATTAATCAATTTAAAGACTGTGAACTTCCAAAACAGTGAGGCTGAGTTCGAGAGAATTTTCTGTACTATCTGTGGCCAATAAACCAATTTAGATAAAGTTGTTTTATAAGAGTATTGAGGGAAATTATTGATCACCGATGGCATTGATAACCCTATTTTTTAAGAACTGTTAAAAGGGTTTATTGCCCAAGCAGCTTTGATAGTTGAAAAAAATATCGGTTCGGAAAAAGATTTAAACACAAGCTTTTTCGGCCGTTCCTGTTGATTCTAGCAAAAGATATTAAGAGCCATGCTATGTTTTGCAAGTTTCACATTTATTGAGCTCTTATGCGAGCAAATCTATAAGGGGAACTTTAAATCAAAGTAGCATCAATTGGAAACACAATACGAATTCGATGAACGCCTCTTTGTTCCAAGAATTCTTCAAAATAGGTGCCATGCAATTGGTTGATTAGGGTTTTAATCAATGTATACCCAAGCGATTCTTGAACATTTTTTGTTGAATCTTTAGCGCCATTATGTTCAACGGACAATTCTGCACTAGTATCCAAATTTCGAAGAATCACATGAATGGTCCCTTGATTTAAATTCTCAAAAGAGTTTTTCAAACGATCCACAATTATCTCGTTTAACAGTAATGAACATGGTACTGCAATATTTAGATCAAGATTTACTGTTTGTGTTTCAGCGGTAATTTTCACCTGTTTATCAGTAGCCAATGGCAGTTTTGAGATCGCCAATATCAAGTCCAATACATATTCATCATAATTTAAATTGGCCATTGTATCACTTTGATACAGCATCTCATGAACAAGAGAAATTGATTTAATTCGCGTCTGAGTTTCCGTTAAAGCTGCTTCAACTTTCTTATTTTTCGAATATCTACTTTGTAATTGAAGAATTCCGGAAACAACAGCTAAATTATTTTTTACTCTATGATGAATTTCAGCCAGTAGAATTTCCTTTTCTTTTAGCGATTGTCGGATTCGAGCATTTGCTTTATTTCTTTCCGTGATATCTGTTGCTACAACTACTTTCCCTACAAACACTTCCTTCGAATTCATCAAATTACTCTCCGACAATAAAACCGGAATTTTTTTATCTCTATTTGCTACAATTGTAGTTTCTATCGTTTTATTTTGTACTGCTTGAGGGGTCTTTTTTTGGATATCTGCATGATCACTATCAAAAAGTTGAAAAAGAGGTTTATTAATAAGGTCATTTTTTTTGTATCCAAGTAATTTTTCAGCCGCCTTATTACAACCTACAATATTCCCTTTCTCATCAGCCACAATCAATGTCTCATGAATTGATTCAATGATGTTATCAAGATAATCTCTGGCTAAAGTACGTTTCCTTAAGTTCGAAGCCATCGTGTTGAATGAATCAGCTAATTCACCAATTTCATCATTATTCGAAAGCTCTACACGTACATCTAAATTTCCGGCACCTAAAATTTGTGCCCCTTGATGGAGTTTCTTAAGTGGATTGGCAATAGATTGATATAAAAACAAAGCAATACCAATCGACATAAATACTAAAAAAACAGTAACTATTTTAATGCCAATGCCGGCACTTTTCAACTGAGCGTCCAGTAAATTATTCTCATCATTTTGTTGTGTGATTACCTCTTCTCTGACGTGAGAAATAATTGGAATGATGTTATTTCCAAAATATGGCGTAATCGATACGCTAAACATTTGATGTGACTGCTCACGGTTTTCTCTTCGAAATTCTAACCATTCAATGCTTAATTGCTCATAAAATTGAAACCGTTTGTTTAATTCCGCAATATCAATTGTTAAATGATTCGTATTTATAGCAGAATGTGCTACGATGATTTCATTTAATTGTTCAATCTGAAATTTAATCTGTTCGATCATGGAACTGAAGTTATTTAGATGCATTTCTTCAGTTGGTTCAGACAATGTGATTGCTAGCGGTTCACTAGCTTGTGCCTCTTTTATCGCAATTAGCGTAATCAACGATTGATATAACTCATTTTCGATCGTTGCTGTCAATTCTACCATATTTGTAGTCTCGACATTATTCCGGACAAGCTGATTAAGTATCGAATTTGTGTACCAATTTGAGCTCACGCCAATTGTTGCAATCAGTACACTTATTGAAAAAATACTTAGTAATATTTTTTTACCCAGACTCACGCATTCCTTTTTATAAACGAATTTACGGCTCAAAAAAATTAATGTCGTTATAGATAAATTAGAAAAGATTCATGTAACAAAATTGAACCCATGAATCCAAAACATTCTTCCCTTCCTTAATCCTTCAAAAAGTATGTTTTCCACTCTCAATATTTATAATGAAGCGAAAACACGTATAAATTTGTACACACAATATTTTTTGACTGTGCTTTTCAACCTTAATTCATCAACTCCTTGAACTCTTTTTTGAAGTGATTCATTTCATCTGGAAGCCCAATTGTAATTCTAATGCATTTAGCTAAGCCAAATCCTTTTATATGACGAAGAATAACTCCCTTTTCTAACAACTTTTGGGTGATGTGTGCTGCAGTCTCTTCATCTGCTAATTCAATCATTACAAAGTTTGCCGCAGAATGTACATATCTAATTTTCAAGTGATCAAAAAATTCGTATAAATCGTTCTTTCCTTTATTAACTAGTGCTAAACTTTTATCCAGAAACTCTTGGTCTTCTAATGCTGCTAGCGCTGCGGCTTGCCCAAGCGTACCCGGTTCAAAAGTCAGTCGTGTTTTTTTCAAATAGTGCGCAATTTTTGAGCTCGCAATCGCATATCCGACGCGAAATCCAGCTAACCCATATCCTTTCGAGAATGTCCTCAACACAATCACATTATGTCGCTCATAGCTTAATACATCCGGATAATCCTCAATAAATTGAGCATACTCGAAGTATGCCTCATCCATTACAATTAAGACATCGGATGGAACGGCATCTATCAACCATTCGAATTCGTTCTTAGTAATATATGTGCCTGTAGGATTATTTGGATTCGCTATGTACAACATCTTTGTTTGGTCATCAATAGCATTAACCAAAGCCTTAACATTAAACCTAAAATCTTTCGTTAAAGGTATACGCTTAAGTTTAATTCCTCTGATTTTTGCCTGAATATAAACCCCAATAAAAGTTGCATCAGAGGTAATCATATTTTCTTTATTCAGGAAAAATGATCGGCATAAACCTGCAAGCATACTTTCAGAACCGGCACCTACAACAATCCTATCTTCTGTAATATCATAGTGCCGTGCTAAACTTGTTTTTAGAACTCTAGCTTCGGGATCAGGATAATCGTGAACAATATCTAAAGCATCTGAAACAGCTTTATCGATAGTTAAACTTCTCCCTAATCGATTTTCATTGGAAGCCAATTTTGAGATTTTTGAAGGTTTGTATTCACGCTCAACTTCTGCAATTGTCTTTCCAGGTACGTATGCTTTCAACTCCTCAATATTTTGAGGAACTAGTGCTTTTTCTTCAATCATTTATTTCTCCAACATTTCTTGTTAAGATAAGAATGTTCTGTGAATCAACGATCATTTTGCCTTTGTTGTACACAGATTTTATTCAGAACTTAGCCGAATGAAAAACATAATTATTACAGGAGCAAGTAAAGGCATTGGCTACGCAACTGCTTTAGAACTTTTAAATGCCGGGTGCTGCGTAATAGCTGTAGCAAGAAGTATGGATTCGTTGAAAAAATTGAAAGATGAATCGACTTCAGAAAACATATTTCTGGTTGAAGCGGATATTACAACATCTAATGGACGCATTGATATTTTGAAAGTGTCGCAATCGTTAGGTAGAATCGATGGCTTAATCAACAATGCTGCTTTATTAATTAATAAACCATTCTTAGATCTCACTATTGAAGAATGGATAAATCATTTCGACTTAAATTTATTTTCGATAGTGGAAATCATTAAGAATCTTACACCGCTATTTCAAAGAAACGCACATATATTAAATATTGGCAGCATGGGAGGTTATCAGGGCTCAGTGAAATTCAAAGGGTTGAGTGCCTACAGTGCTAGTAAATCTGCACTTGCAAATCTTACTGAATCACTAGCTATTGAGTTAGAAGACAGAGAAATAAGAGTTAATTGCCTTGCTTTAGGTGCCGTTGCAACAGAGATGCAAAAAAATGCCTTCCCTGACTTTAAGCCAGCAATCTCAGCTAATATGATGGGTAATTTTGTTGCTAATTTTGCAATTAAAGATGGTCTTTTGTTCAATGGAAAAGTAATACCTGTGGCTTTAAATAATCCGAGTTAACACATGAAGGTTGAAAACTTTTTAAGTAAATTAGTTAACTAAAAAAAATAGACTATGAGAAATATTTCGGCTTTACTGATAGGGGTTATATTATTATTCGGTATTTCAACCAAAGAAATTCAAGCACAAAGTGTACAAATTCTAAGTTCTAATACACTTAATGGAGCAATCAATGGAGTTGTACTTGGGGGTGCGTCCATGTTTTTGACTAATAAAAAAGTAAATGCTCCTTTCAATAAGAATTTAGATGACCTATATGCGCTACAGGTGGGTTTAGGTCTTGGTACTCTTTACGGTGTTGGAATGGGTGGATATGATGTTGTTACTGGTGGAGGACAAGAAATTCTTGTTTCCGGTTTTCTTAATGATGGAGATAACAGCTCCATCATTGTATTAATGGATACATTTTATGGTGCGGCAGCAGGCGGTTTAATTGCACTTTCACTTAGCCTAGTTTCTAATGAACCTGTTATTGAAGCTATGCAAAAAGGAAGTGGTGTTGGTGCTTTTGTTGGGTTCGGTTTTGGTGTAATCGACACTTTTGTAATTGCAAATCGTTCGAGTGAACCTGTTTCATCGGTGTATTCAATTAATGATACTGCTGATGGAATAGCTTCCATTTCGTTTGAAAATGGTAGCTCATTTGCTTTCATAAATCCTTCAATACTATCCAGTTTGGAACTATCTCAAAAGGATTTTTCACAAGTTTACCGACCAACGGTAGAATTAATAAATGTCAGAGTAAATTTTTAAGAGCTTAAACTAGCCAACCCTTTAAGCACTTCTCTTGTTGTAGAAATATGTCCACTAAGTGAATGATTTATCCCATCGCTTAAATAATTCCAGGCGTCTGGAGCAACACCCATTCTTGAACTTTGAGGATCAATTACCAATCCTTTCTTTCCTGAAGCAATTTCGACCAGCTGAGAAATATCTTTTTCCTGAATTGTGAATTCATACAGCGGGTGTGCCTCTATTAATTTCGGGATCACCGGTGATGGGGTCACCCAAACAATCTCGTTTGTTATAAATTCTCTCAAAACTTCTTGAATAGAATTTAAGTTTTCCCAAGTCTCTGACAATGGTAATAATGTTCTTTCAGGTGTAATACTTAATCTTTGAAGATCAAAAACACCAAGATTGACAAACACCCAATCCGGTTCATGGATCAATACATCACGTTCAAGCCTCCTTAAAGCTTCTGATGTTGTATTTTCTGAAATACCGGCATTGATAAAATTAAATCGAGCATTATCTACACTGATTTCCAAAACTTCTTTCATTATTTGAAACCACCCTTGCCCATCTTCAGTTGTAGAATCACCAATTGCTGCTATAGTCTCGGTTCCATCAAACGGAAGTTTGTCTAACAATTCTGTAATTGTATCCTCTTTTAGCAATTCAAGAGCGGCTTGCTTTGCGTTATTTATAGAATTTTGCCTTCCTAATTCCAATTCCTTTTCAGACATCCCTAATAGTTTCGCTTCAATTAACATTTCTCTTTTACCTGGAAACAACGGAAAGCGTCTTTCTAGATGAAAAAAGGGCAATATAAATTGTTCAATAATATTTTTTTCTTCACTTTGGCTACTCATAATTCTCTTTTTTTAAAAATTCTTTCACTAATTCTTCCATCCCTTTTGCAGCAGATTTTTGGATATGTTTCCAATCTTTAAAGGAATAAAGATCGGGTACACTCGGATCGATAATAAATTTTTTAGCATACTCAGGTGCATAATTAACCAGTCCTGCGGCAGGATAAACAGATAATGATGTTCCAATTACTAATAATATATCTGCTGTACTTACAATTGATGCAGCAGATTCAATCATTGGAACCATCTCACCAAACCAAACAATAGCAGGTCGCATTTGATGTCCGTCAGGCGTTTTGTCTCCAAGCTTAATATCCTCATATCCGATTTCAATTTCGATATCAGTATTTACTTCACTTCTACCTTTCCTGAGCTCACCATGCAAATGTATAACCTTTGTTGATCCAGATCGCTCATGTAAATCATCCACATTTTGTGTGATCACAGTTACGTCCAGCGAATCCTCAAGACCTGCAATTAATTGATGTGCTAAATTTGGTTCAACTTCTTTTAATTGCCGACGCCGTAAATTATAAAATTTAAGCACCATTGCAGGGTTAACACGCCAGCCATCAATACTTGCAACTTCGTTAATATCGTGCCCTTCCCATAATCCACCGGCATCGCGGAATGTACTTAATCCACTTTCCGCACTTATCCCAGCCCCGGAAAGAACTACAAGATGCTTATTTTGCATTAACCAACTGAAGGTTAAACCATGAGCTGTCATTCTGGAAATCGTCAACTACTTGACTTAACCTCTCATATCTAAAAGAAGTTAGAATTGTTTTTATCTCATCTTGCAGATTCAAAATTGCATTCTCGATAAGATCTTTATTAAATCCTTGATCAGATAAATTAAGTGTGAATTCCATGGATATCATTCTACCTAATGCCTCTCCAAGTTGCACTAATTTTCTTTGTGGCATCTTGGCATCAATCTCGAAATTCAACATTTCTCTAAAATAATCAGATGAACGAAGGGTTAGTTCGTAATCTTTTAGAAAATCATAAAGATTTGTGCTTTTTAGCTTCCTCATCATTTTTAATATAGACTCTGAGATTTGCTGATAAAGAATATCATTAGAACCTTCAAAAATCTGAAATGGTCTGCTATCAACCGTTGATCTACCTGCAATATGATCTAACCTATACCCCTTTGCTCCGGTTAATTGAAGTAATGATTGTGCAGCTTTCTGCATATAATCTGTCACAACTGATTTTATCGCATTAGCTTCAATATCCATTCTAGCTACGTTTCTCTCTAGTGAAACATTGTTACTTGTAAAATTGCACATTGCTGAACAAATAGTAAAATAAGACTGAAGTTTAGCAACTCTGGACTTCACTTGATCATAGCCTAATAAATTTGATCCGCCAACAATTCTAGTTCTACAATGTTGAATTGCTTCTTCCATCATGCGTTTTAGAAAACCTGCACTCATTCCAGGAAATTGCAGTCTTGACCTGTGTAATAAATCAAGCATTAATGTAATGCCGGTTCCTTTTGGTTCCAATTTATGATTTCTTGGTACTTCAATGTTTACTTTGTTTTTTCCATATGGAAGCATGTAAAGACCTAAATTATTATAGTATTCCTCCACTTTAATTCCACCATTTCTAGTATCGTGTACAAAGAATGATATATCTCGGCTTAAAGTACCTTTTGAATCTTTTTCTCTAGCGGTCATTAACCAGTAATCAGCCATTCCAGTTAACCCGGCCCAATGTTTAAGTCCATTTACCTTATAAATTTCCCTTTTTGAATCAAACGTATAGTTTGTCTGCATTTTTAATGCTTCAGATCCATAATCAGGTTCCGTAATCATCAGTCCACCCATCTTATTCTTTTTGATTACACGCTGATAAACTGATTTTTTTACATTTTCATCTGCATAATTAGCAATTGGTTGTAGGAAAAGAGCCCCATTTATACCCATCATTAGAGCCAAAGGAAGTGATTCATATGAACTTGCTTCTAGCATTGCCAAAGCTTCACCTGTGTGTCCGCCGTAACCACCATATTCTGAAGGAATAAATGCTGCTAATGGCATTTCATTCAATATTTTAGTTAATGACTTTTGAGATATACCTCTCTGTAAAGCACTTTTATGGGTTTGTTTGTGCTTTTTAAATATCTCAGCCAATTTTGATTTGTATTGGATTAGAAACGACTCAAATTCAATCATATTCAGAATTCCTGCTATTTAAACGAACCAATAATATAAGATTTTTAACCATACCTATCGACTAACGAATCTATAAACAAAAAAACCCCATTCAAAAAAGGAATGGGGTTTTAAAGGGGAAGAGGCGGCGACCTACTCTACCGCTAGTGCAGTACCATCGGCGCTGCAGGGCTTAACGACCGTGTTCGGGATGGGAAC
>Ga0316205_10001339_pt1 | contig 32259 bp, 23 predicted proteins | sample 3monthpyrite_MG_FD_204941 | JGI IMG/M metagenome (GOLD analysis project Ga0316205, IMG submission 204941) | Microbial mat bacterial communities from mineral coupon in-situ incubated in ocean water Damariscotta River, Maine, United States -... | ecosystem: Environmental > Aquatic > Marine >...
CAGTGGAAATTTCACAGTAAAGATATTGAAAAAACATCATTATTACGTTCATTAGTTACTTATTTGCGTAATAAAGGCTGGTTAACATCAGTTCCTGTAATTATGTTGAAAATAATTGTTTCACTGTTAATAGTTATTTCAGCAGCAACGGCTGTTGATGTGCAGAAAGATATGTCTATCTTATCAGTTCTCATGATGCTTTTACTTGCAGTTTCGTTTCTTATTAAAATGGAAGGAAGTTCTTTACTGGAAAAGATGGTTGTTTATGTGGTCGCGGTTATGACCGCTTATTTCTTATCAAGTGAAAGTTTAAATTCCGATATTAATAATATTATTAATATCTTATTTTTTGTCTTGATACTGGCATTTATGGTGAGATTGAGATTTTCATATGAAAATACATTTCAGGTGACACCTCTTGATTACCTGGTAGTACTTTTTGTGATTATAGTACCAAATCTACCTGAAGCACACTTAGAAGATAGCAATATTGGTGAAATGGCTATAAAGTTAGTTATCTTGTTTTATGCAAATGAAGCGGTGATGGGCTTTAAAATGAAAAAATGGAATATTATACGAATAAGCGTGTTTGGGGCACTGACTATTGTGGCGTTAAAAGGCTTTTAAACTGTAGATTTTATACTGAAAAAGGGTGCCGGGAAGTAGAATCCACCCTTCGAAAGTGAAAAAGATACTGAAAAATTATAAATCAATTCATAAATGTATTTTAATAATATTGATAGCGGAGACTGTTAAATGAAACATTCTATATCTGGTGTAATAAAGCTAATTTCAACAGTATTACTGGTTGTGTTTATTGCTTCTTGCGGTGGCAAAGAAGAACGTAAAGTAAAATATCTGGAAAATGGAAAGGCTTATCTAGAAGAAAAAAATTATGGTAAGGCCAGAGTAGAATTTAAAAACGTATTGCAAATTGATCCGAAATTTGCAGATGCATATTTTTATTTGGGGCAGCTTGAAGAAGAAAACAAAGAGCTTGGAAAGGCACTAGCAAATTATAAAAAAGCTGTTGAACTCAATCCGCAGTACATAGAAGCAAAAATTAAACTTGCAAAAATATATGTGATTGCAGGTACAGATGATTTTGTTGAGATGGCGAAAAAATTATTATCAGAAGTTAAAGTTGAGCAGCCAGAGAATACAGAAGCTAAGTTAATATTAGCTACTATTAAATACAAGTCGGGTGCAAAAAAAGAAGCTACAAAAGCTCTGGAATCAGTTCTTAATGAAGATAAGCAGTTAGTTGAGGGGGTTAGTCTTCTCGCTAATATATATATGCATGAGGGTAAGGAAGATAAGGCTGTAGCATTATTGAGAAAGGGTGTTTTAGATAATCCAAAAAACTTTCAGATTAGACTTACACTGGCAAAATTACTAGCTAAGAATAATGAGTTGGTTGAGGCAGAAACATATTTAAAACAGGTAATTGAAATTGAGCCGGAGAGATATTCATTGCAAGTTGCCTTGTCATCTTTTTATGCTTCTTCAAATCAATTAGATAAAGCAGAATCTGTTTTGAGAGAATCAATTAAACAAGATCCAGAAGATGCATTGCGTTATCTTGTATTAGTTGAAATGCTGTCGTCTCGAATAGGCTTTAAAAAAGCTGATGAAGAACTAAAATCTGCTATCAGTAACAATCCAGAATTATACGATTTAAAATTTGCGCAAGTTTCTTTTTATCAAAAAATAGGTAAGCGTGAGGAGGCGAAGGCTGTATTAGAAAGAATTATCGCTGATAAGTCATATGAAATTGAAGGTGTAAAAGCAAGAAATTTATTGGCAGGATATCTTCTACAAGAAGGCGATCAGAAAGGAGCAAGAAAGTATATTGATGACGTAATGAAAGAGCATCCGAATAATTTAGATTCCTTACTTATCTCTAGTAAGTTAGCGCTTCGGAACCTGGATGCTGTTTCGGCTATTAATGGTTTACGTACAGTTATTAAGAGTGACCCGAATAATGCGGAAGCTACATTGTTGTTGGCTCAAGCGCACGAGTTTAATAACGAGAGTGCCTTAGCAGAAAATGAACTTAAAAAATCATTAGAATTAAATCCGTTAAATGATCAGGCTCATGCGAATTATGCGCGTTATCTTGCTAGTAAAGGTCGTGTTGATGAGGCTGTTGATGTTGTTGACAAGGCTTTGACTTACTTTAAAGAAAGTTACGAACTAATGAGTATGAAGCTAAAGGTGTTGTCTTCTCAAGGCAAGGATACTGAAGTCATTGCATTATTGAATGTTATGGAGCAGGCGAACCCAGATAAATCTGAGATTAACATAATTAAGGGTCAGTTTTATTTTTCTAAACATGAAATACCTAAAGCTATAGTTCAGTTTGAACATGCTTATTCAAAGTCACAGAATAAGCTCAAAGCATTAGAGTTAATTGTAAGAACTTATTTGGCTAACAACCAGCCCTCTAAAGCTATTGATAGGCTTAAGAAAATCACCGAAAGTAATCCAGATGATGCTACTGCTATTTTCCTTGAAGGGCAGGTGTATCTTTCACAAAAGAAAATACCTGAAGCACGTGAGAAGTTCTTACTCGCATCTAAAGCAGCAGAGTCATGGTTACCACCTTATGAAGGTTTAGCAGCTACATATTTGGTAGAAGAAAATATTGATAAAGCTTTAGCTATATATAAGTCTGCTATTCCTAAACTAAAAAATAAATCAGCTATGCAAATGAAACTTGCTTCTCTTTATGAGAAAAAGAAAAAGTTTTCAGCCGCAATGAGTGTTTACCAGGAAATTTTATCTGATAATGCAGGTAATAAATTGGCTGTAAATAATTATGCTTCATTATTACTTGATTATGGTAATGACTCTGATGCAGTAAAAGCCCTTGAACTTACTAAAGGCTTTGAAAAATTTAAGCAACGTGCATTACGGGATACACTTGCCTGGGCAAATGCTAAAACAGGTGATTCAGCTAAAGCAATAGAAATACTCAAACCAATTGTAGACAAAGCACCTAAAATTGCAGTATTTAGATATCATCTTGGTTATGCTTTGTATCATATAGGTGATAAAGCAGCTGCAAAATCACATCTGGAGCTTGCTGCTTCTAGTGATCAACAATTTCATGGAAAAGATGAAGCTGCGAAATTATTAAAGACCTTATAAAAAATTATAAGTTAAGTCCTTTTTAATTATTAAATTCAAAATTGTACTAAGTTTACTTAAGCTTTATCTAAATGAACTTGAGCAAACTAAGTGCTCTATAATTTTTAAGACCTGATAATTATAGAGTAAGTTTTGAAGGTTTTTACCTCTTTCAAGCAAATTTTGTACGGTACACTATGATTAACATAACAAAGTGAGAGAAATTTAAGTCCTTTTAATGATTATTGAAACACTTAGTTTTGGTATTTCAACCGCTCTATTTCTAATATTAGGGCTGGTTATGCTTACTGGTCAGCGAGATAATCTGCCAAAAACTATGTTGGCCGTTGCTTCACTTGCCAGCGCAGCCTGGTCAGGTGCAGTTACATACCTTGCTGCTTACGGTAGCTTATTAAATTCCACTGTATTTCTTGAATTAACTCTTTTACTTGAGTTGTTACGTTCACTTGCCTGGTTTGCCTTCTTGTTAGTAATGTTACGTACAGCTTACAAATCATCTGATCAGGTAAACAAAAATTTTAAAATAACCTTTGCAGGCTTAAGTGTATTTGTTATTGGTCTGATGTTATTGGTGCTCTATCGTGTATCTGGAGGCTCATTCTTCGAGCTTATTGCGGGTAATGACGTATTAATCGGTCATTTACTTATCTCAATAGGCGGTATAGTAATTATTGAGCAGCTTTACCGCAATACATCAGAAGAGCATCGTTGGGCTTTAAAGTATTTATGGATCGGTATAGGCGGTATGTTTGCTTATGATTTCTATCTATATTCTGATGCTTTTCTGTTTCAGCGTATAGATAATGAGTTATGGAATGCACGGGGTTTCATTCACGCAATGGTAGTGCCTTTAATTGCTGTTGCTATAAAGAGGGAAATGCGTTGGTCTCTTGGAGATGGCTCTATTGATATATTTTTATCAAGACGCATGGTGTTCCATACCACTACACTATTAGCTGCAGGTGCTTATCTAATATTCATAGGTTTTGGTGGGTATTATGTACGAGATATGGGAGGAGAATGGGGGGTAGTTGCTCAGGCGACATTTTTGTTTGCAGCAGTGATGGTTTTAGCCGTTTTACTATTCTCAGGAAAAGTTCGTTCTAGACTCAAAGTAGCTATTGATAAGCACTTTTTTCATTATAAATATGATTATCGCGAAGAGTGGTTAAGGATCATACGTACACTTTCATCTGATGATGGTGCATCTAAGAGGCTTCATGTAAGAGCTATTCGATCTCTGGCTCAAATTATCGACAGTCCTGGCGGTTTATTGGTTATGGAAAGAGAAAATGGCTGTTTTGAATCAGATGAACGCTGGAATTATGACAATATAACTGTTCGAGAACCTTCAGATTCGGCTTTTATACAGTTTTTATCAGAACAGCAATTTGTAATTAGTATAGATGAATATAGTAAAGATCCTGATATGTATACCCGGTTAGGACCATTAGAAATACCTGAATGGATATCTAGTAATAAAGATGCCTGGTTAGTAGTTCCTTTAATGCTACAAGATCATATGATGGGATTTATCATTTTACTTCGCTCTGCAGCCCACGAGCGATATTTTAACTGGGAAGACAGTGATTTATTGAAAACTGCAGGTAGACAGGCGGCAAGTCATTTAGCTCAATATGATGCAGCACAAGCACTGGTAAGTGCTAAGCGTTTTGAAGAAGTAAATCGGTTATCTGCATTTATAGTGCATGATGTTAAAAACATGGTTGGTCAGCTTTCAATGGTCGTTTCTAATGCGGCTAAGCATAAAAATAACCCCATGTTTATTGATGATGCCATTATCACTGTTGAAAATTCAGTCAATAAAATGAATAAACTACTAATTCGTCTTAGAGGTGGAGGTGAGTCTGATATTTATAAGCCTATTAGTTTGTGTCCATTATTAGAGGACAGCATTCGAATGTGCACAAAAGCCGGAACGCTACCAATTCCTGTATTAAATTGCTTAAGTCAAAATGTGTTTGTAACAGCAGATAAAGACCGAATGTCTGCTAATATTGCACATATAATTCAGAATGCACAGGATGCAACAGATGATAAAGGTAGTATTACCGTGCGCTTACAAAAGCAGGGTAATGAGGCAGTTATAGAAGTAGAGGACACAGGTGAAGGGATGGACGAATCATTTATTCATGACCGTCTATTTCAACCTTTTGAGTCTACAAAAGGCACAATGGGTATAGGCGTATTTCAGGTTAGAGAGTACGTACATAAACTCGGTGGTCAATTAGATGTTGAAAGTATTCAGGGTGAAGGTACGACTTTTCGTTTACATATACCCTTGAGTAAATCTCAGGAAACTACAAGTGACTCACAAGTTGTGCATTTAAACGAACATGAAAAGCGTAAACGTTAATGTCAAACCCTAAAATTTTAATTGTTGATGATGATGAAGGAATACGTACCCAGCTTAAATGGGGTCTTGAAGACTATGAAGTTATAACTGCCGCTTCACGCTTGCATGCTATGGAGCTATTTGATCTTCATCACCCACCTCTGGTAACACTCGATCTGGGCTTGCCTCCCGATGCTGAGGGTACATCAGAGGGCTTCGCTACACTTAAAGCCATTATGCAAAAAGCACCTGAAACTAAAGTTGTAATAGTATCTGGCTCAGAAGATTTTGGTAATGCAGAAATGGCGAGGAATAATGGTGCTTTTGAGTTTTACCCTAAACCTGTTGAACTAGATCGATTGCAGAAAGTGATTAAACTTGCCTATACTGATTACACAAATACGCAGAACAGACATGTATAAGCATGAACTAAACCAGGCTTTTAGATATGAAGCGTACATGTTCATGATTAGTCAATTACATAAATAGCACTTCATCTGTTAAATTAAGCATTATATCGCTTGTTTTTAACTTCTGAAAAATAGTAAAAAAAACCGACACTTTAACCTTGCCTGCGCCTATTATCTGTAGCAAAATCAACAGTTCTGATAAATATGTAAATAGCGGTATAAATGGAAAATAATAAAAAAATTCTCGTTGTTGAAGATGATCCTGGTTTACAAAAGCAGATGAAATGGAGCTTTGAAGATTTTGAAGTCTTTATTGCTGGCAATAGAGAAGAGGCTTTGAAAATAATTGCAAAGGAACGCCCCTCAGTTGCAACAGTAGATCTGGGCTTACCTCCTGACCCTGAGGGTTCAACTGAAGGTTTAGCTACAGTAGAGGATATTTTATCAGCTGCACCCAATACTAAAGTTATTGTAGTGAGTGGAAATGATGAACGAGCGAACGCGGTTCAAGCTGTTGCTTCAGGCGCGTACGATTTTTATCAAAAACCAATTGATTCTGAATTGCTTAATCAAATTGTTACACGTGCACACCATGTGTATGAATTGGAAGAAGATAATCGCAGATTGGCCATGGAGCACATTGATGTGCCTATGGAGGGAATGATTACAAGTAGTCCACAAATGCAAACAGTGTGTCAAAGAGTTGAAAAGGTAGCACCTTCTGATGCAACTGTTTTATTATTGGGTGATAGTGGTACTGGTAAGGAAGTATGCGCGCGCGCGTTACACGGTAAAAACCCTTCTATAACTGGAAGATTTGTTGCTATCAACTGTGCTGCTATACCAGAAAACTTACTTGAAAGTGAGTTGTTTGGTTATGAAAAGGGAGCTTTTACAGGGGCTACAAAATCAACGCCAGGTAAAATAGAATATGCTGAGGGTGGAACTTTATTTCTTGATGAAATGGGGGAGTTACCCATGTCTCTACAGGCTAAATTATTACGCTTTTTACAGGAGCGAGTAGTAGAGCGAATTGGTGGTCGTGAAGAAATACCCGTTAATGTCAGAGTTATTTGTGCAACACATCAAGATTTAGAAGATAAAATTGAAAAGAAAGAATTTCGGGAAGACTTGTATTATCGCATTAATGAGATTCCAATTAATATCCCCCCACTAAAAGATAGAGAAGGTGATGTATTATTGCTTGCACGTTCTTTCTTTGATCAAATGAATCGAGAACTAAATAAAAAGTTGAAAGGTTTTACCAAAGAGGCTTTAACTGCAATTGATGCACATAAATGGCCAGGTAATGTGCGTGAATTAAAAAATAGAATTAAACGTGCAGTAATTATGGCGGATGGTAAGCAGATTACTGCAGCTGATTTAGAATTGAAACCATCAGATAATATGAGTGAAGTTAATTCGTTTGATTTACGTGAAGTGCGTGAAGCTGCTGAGCGTCAGGTAATTACTAAGGCATTGAATCACACTAATGGAAAGGTCTCTCCTGCGGCTGAGCTGTTAGGTGTTAGTCGCCCAACGCTGTATGATTTAATGCAAAAACTTAGCATTAGTGTTTAAAGAAAGCTTGCAGCAGATAATTTATGATATAAAGCAGTAACGTAATCTGCCTTTAGTTTCAAAGCATTTGTAAAGCAAATATATAACCCTGTATAGGTTTAATACCTTCTTTCCTAATGGTTGTTTCATGGCTTGCTTTAACAGTGAATTTGTTATCGAGTGCTAAGTCGTGTATATATTTGTTGCTGTGACCATAGCGGCCAGATGATCGAAGCTTATATGTTTCACCTTTTACCGATTCTACTGAAAAAACTAGTAAGCCGCCTTTCTTTAAGGCTTTATTACAGCCGTTAAAAGCTTCAGATAAATTACCGACATAAACAAATACATCTGCAGCAATAATTAAATCATATTTGTTTTCAGACTGTTCTAAGGCATCAATAATATCAGTTTGATAAAGTGAGTCATATAAATTACGATCACGTGTTTTTTCAATCATTTTTCCCGACAGGTCCACGCCGATAAGTGAGTTGGCAGTATCTTTAAAGAATACACCGCATAAACCAGTGCCGCAGCCCAAATCAAGAATATCTAGTTTCTTGAGTTTGTCGTTAATGTTTTCCACTGATATTTGATGTATTAGTTCAGGGGTGCGGTACTCGAGTCTTTTGGCAAGGTGTGAATCAAACGTTTCAGCGTATTCATCGAATACATTCGCAATGTATTCCTGTTTGTCAGTATATGATGATTCCGAATCATCACTAAACTCAGAAATAAGATAGTTAATTTCTGCATCATTGGGTTGAATATTTTTGGCTTTTTTAAATGCCTCTAGGGCATCAGTTTTATTTCCTTGTTCGCTTAATATTTTTCCATGTTCACATAATAGTTTAAAATTACCAGAATTGGCTGCAATGCCTTGTTGGCAAATTTTTTCGGCTTCTACTAAGTTGCCATCAGAAGCAAGTATGGTTGCCATAAGTAGCCAGGTATTAGAATCAGAAGGTGTGCGTTCAATAATTTTTTTGTAATACTCAATAGCCCCACCAACATTTTCTTGCAATAATTTTACATATGCAATTCGTTTTTGGATTTCAGGATTTTCGGGTTCAACATTAAGAGCAGATATGTATGCTTCTACCGCTTCATCAAATTGTTTGATTTCTTTATGTATGTCTCCCATATTGACATATGCTTTTATAAAGCTTGGTTGGAGTTTAATGGTTTTCCGCAGGGAACTGATTGCGGGCATAAATTTACCTAACTTATTAAGTGCTAAGCCAAGATTAAAGTGTGCAACTGGGAGTTCAGGTGATAATTTTATTAATTCTCTACAACTTTGAGCGGCATTAGCATATTCGCCTAATTGCGCATAGATTGAGGACATTATAAACCAGGCTTGAGGGTTTTTTTTATTGTTTTTACAGAGTTTTTTGCAGAGTTTTTTTGCATCAGAAAAATTGTTGTTTTTAATTCTATCTTCAATGCGAGAAATTAAATTTTCTGTAGGGTTATTATTTCGTGCTTGAGGAGAATATATCATAAAAGGTTATTAGTTCTTTTTAAAAATTGTTTATAAAGAATAACTATACTTGATTAAGCCCTAACTGCCAAGAAGCATATGTAGTACATTTAGGTTGTAAAATCATCCAATACTGATTGTAACTTAAGTTTTGTTACTATCGAAATTGGATGGTTTAAGCAATCATAATATAGAATAAATTATTATATTAACAATAGCTTAACTAGATGTCATTTTTACAGTAATGATATATGACTGAAATCTATTTAAAACAGTAACTTACGGATTAAGGATGGATCTAGTGATAAAATGTATAATATTATGAATTTAATTGATATTTACTATTGTTGTTATATTTTCTAATGTAATCGCAGTTTTAATAAACACTGGTATTGACTAGATGGTTGATGTTGGAATTGGTTTGAATGGTGTGTCAGGCTAGTTGTATAAAAGTATATTGTTATTTAATGTATGTAACTAAGATTCAATGTGATTAAGTCGTTTTTTTCACTATATAATATCTTTTAATGTCTTTTTTAAATCTCCGATTTTATCCTCATAATTTTTCCATCGGGCAACCGATTTTTTATACATGGGTTGCCTTACCTGATTGTAGCTGGCTGTTTTAGCAAAACGTTTATTTTCATGAAAATTCAAACACTCATCATCCCATTCGAGGTTACAAAAATCAATTATTTGACGACTCATCGTATCCTGTTTATCAACTAATTCTTCATACTGGACTTCAAGTATTTGTATATCTAATACTGACTTCCAATGTTGCATCACTCTCCGGTATTCAAGGTATACTTTACCAATATTCTTCAAATCATAAATCCATGCATGATTGCCTGAAAAATCCTGAAAATAACAAGATAAGCAGGTATCTAATGGATTTCGCATACAGTGAATAATTCGAGCATTAGGGAATAGTAATTGAATGAGACCAAGATGCATAAAATTAGTAGGCATTTTATCTATTATATATTTTGCTTCTGAGTCTATGTTTTCTAAATGATCAAGATATGATTTTGCTAGAAGATCAAATTCATTTGTACTAACCTTATTAAGAATTTCTGGATAATATTTTTCTGAATTATACTGACTTGGTAATTTTTGGGCTAGTTGAGTGATGTCAGGTAGTTCACCGCCCGCATGTACTTGTTGATGGCAGCTGAGTATTTGTTCAAGCAAGCTGGTGCCAGATCTCGGCATACCAACTATAAAAATAGGGCGGCTAGTTTTAATTGAAGATGTTTTTATGAGCTGTTTAAAATTAGAAGAAAAAACATTTATCTGGCTATCAATATTGTGACGCATGCTGGCAATATTAAAGTGGCTTTGTTTTAAATGGTTGGCAGTAGTATAGTAGTCAAATGCATGGTCATAGTTTTTCTTGCTATCGTGTAGTTTTCCAAGGGAAAAAAATATTTTTCTTCGTAGCGACTCTTGAATTGTGTAACTTTTAACTAGAAGTCCCTCTAAGTGCTCTATTGCTTCATCTTCTAGTCCTAGGGCTTTACTTAAAGCTGAAAATGTTAATATTGCTTTAACACTAGGGTTGTTGCTGATTAATAAAGGTTTCAAGTAATTATATGCTAAATCTGATTCTCCCTTTTTCTCGCAAATCGATGCAGCAAGACAAATTGCCTCTTCATTTTTAGGTGTTTTTTTTAAAATATTTCGACAATGCTCTAAGGCTTTATCAAGTTGGCCTAATGAAAGAATTATATTGGATTTAATAATATTGACTTGAGTGTCAGCGGGGTTTATTTTCAATGCCTTTTCAATGTGTTCCATTGCAGCAGAGTGTTTGCCCTCAAGGTATAGTGTTTTTGAGAGGCCACAGAGTGACTCAATATTGTCGGGCTCAATCTTAAGTGATTGAATGTAATAGCTCTGTGCTTTTTTAATATTATTTTTAAAGAAATATATGGCAGCGATTCCCGATAGAATATCTGCTGAATTAGGCTGTAGTTTTAAAGCGGTTTGTTGATGTATCTCGGCGTCTTCGGTTTGACCTAAGTCTAATAATGCCCAACCCAGATTGTAATGTATTTCTGCTATATCTGGAGAAATCTGTAGTGCTTTTTTATATGACTCTATAGCTTCTTTAGTATTACCAGACTGTCGTAGTATATAGCCTAGGTTTGCATATGCCTTGGCATAGTCAGGTTTTAGTTTTATAGCTTGTTGATATGCATTCGTTGCTTCATCAGTTTTATTTAGCTCCTGTAAAACACTACCTAGATTGAAGAGTACAGTTGCCTGGTTGTTGTCGTACCTGAGTGAATGCTTATAACAAGGTTCTGCTTTTGAAAATTTTCCCTGCCCATGATAAAGCATAGCTAGATTGGTGTGAGCCGGTGCATAATCTGATTTAAGTTTAATTATTTTACGTAAAGTATTTTCAGCTTTGAGAGGTAAACCTGACTGTTGATAGATTTCAGTAAGTAGCATCAATACATTAATGTTTTTTTTATTATCACGATTGATTTGTTCACAAAGTAATTTTGCTTCTTTAAGGTGATTTCCCTGCAGTAAATTTATAACTTGTTGTAGCATATAAAATCTTTTTATTGAGTAAATTATTAGTATGTGTAGTTGTACTTTTCTAAAATCTCTTTATCTAATATTGATACGGCTTCTTTACTGGAATTATTGTAATATGAACGATAATCGGTATTTCGAACGGTGGTGTTAGCTTTTGGTAGTTCAATTAGTTTTTGTATTTGACTCATTTGCGCTGTTATTCCAATCTTGAGTAATGAGCTGAACAAGTCTTCAAGTAGAGATTCTTGCTGAATGACAATCAGCTTATTTTTTTCAATACCCTCAAGCTGAAAGGAATGTCTCCAGCTTAGTATTCCGCATTGGTTTTGTCGCATATGGTCAGTCATATGGGTAGTAAAGTCATTTGGAATAGTGCCGGGTGTATTTATAAGTGTTTGCACCGCATTGTCAACATTGATAGCTTCACTTGAGCCCTCTTGAAGTGAGGAAAGAATAAATTGTATCATTTCAGGAAATTCTTCATAACCAGCATCAACTGCTGCTCGTGCTAATGGGTTAAACCAGTTACGAGCCTTCATATAATGATACCAGGAGACCCACCAGTCATAAGGGTTTCGTACGGCAGTTATTACCGGCATTTCACGGAATTCTTGTGGTAATTCTGACCAAGGCCCATGATATCGTCCTGCGTATTGCTGGCTACCATCAAGTTCAAGTAAAGCTGATCGTACAAATGTTCCGCCACACTTAGTCAGATGAATAAACACCAGAGATTGAGTTACTAACATAATTCAGGGTCACATATATAGTTAATTTATAAATTTATCGAAAGTTTAATAGTAATAGCTAATCATCCGTACCAGAATTGTCCCTTATTTTTAGTATCATTTAAAACATATTCTGGAGGTGTACTGAAGCCAAATTGAAATACAATTCGTGGTTTTGAGCCAGTGATTACTTGAGTTCCATGCTGTGTTTCTGAGGCAAAAAATGCCCATAAAGAACACTCAGGCATGTGTATAGTTGATTGCTCTATTAGTGGGTCATATGTATCATTTTGTCGAGAAACCATTACATTACACCTTAAGTGACGCCTATTATTGTTGTTGTAATGACCAAATTCATCAATATGTAGTTGTAAAAAACCTCCAGGTTGAATAAGTGATACAACCCATCCCAGGTATTCATCTACAGGATAGTTTTCCAGTTTAAGCCGTGAGATAACGCGTTCTCCAATACTTGAAATAAAGCTAGTACAATTTTTAGTATCATGAATTTTTGCTCGAAAACGATTAGGGCCTGCTGGATTCGGCAGGAGTATCTTCTTTTTTAAGTATGTCTTAGCAATTTTTTCTAACTTCGAACGTTCTTCCGACGTAACAAACTCTGGTAATGTTATCAGTTTTGGTTGGTTGTTTTGTAATATGCTGCTCATCGCAAATAGCCTTCCGTAGTTTACAGAATTATAGTAAGTGTAATAGTGAATTTCAAATATCTAACATATTAATCAATTTGTAAGCGTTCTAGAAGAGGTTGAAGAAACTCTTCGTAATTTTTCCAGCGTGCAACTGATTTTTTATAAAGTGGTCTTCTCACCTGGTCATAACTGGGTGTATTAACATCGCGTTTTGTTTTATGGAAATTTAAACAGTTATCGTTCCAGTCAAGGCCACAAAAATCAAGCATATTTCGAGTCATAGATTCCTGATTTTCCATCAAGTCTTCATAAACAACATCTAGGATTTTAATATCAAGCACTTCACGCCAATACTGCATAATGCGTTGATATGCAATATGGTAGTCTGCTAATTCAGTAAGATCAGTAGAAAAAGTCATTTGTGAGCCAAAGCGTTGGAAGTACATTGACAGGCATACATCTCGAGGGTCACGTATCATATGGATAATATGTGCATTTGGAAATAGTCGGGAAATAAGTCCAACATGAAAGAAATTTGCTGGCATTTTATCTACTACATTTATAGCGTCAATAGAATGTTTTTCCAGTGTTTTAAGGTAGCTCTCTGCTGCTTTATTGAGTTGTGCTTCAGTAATGTTAATTAGTGAAGCAGGAGATCTATCATGATTTTTTGAGCTACTCATTAAATGAGAAAGTTGGTTAATATCACGTAACTCACCTGCACCTACTACATCAGGGTGGCTAGAAAATATTTGTTCGCATAAAGTGGTGCCGGATCGAAACATACCAATGACAAAAATAGGTCTACTGCTTGTGTTATTTGAGTAAGGTAAATTGTTCCAGAATTCTTTAGGGTACTTAGTAAGCCACTGCTTAATATCATCTTTCTTAGTATTATTTAAATCTCTGGTTTCATTTAACAGCTCAACTTCTTTATTAAGTTCACGTTCAAGCTGATTGGCTTTATGATAGTTTATGAATGCATCTTTATATTCTTTAAGTGCATCATACTGTTTTCCAAGTTCAGAGTGAAGGTTTAAGAGAGAGGGCTTATCGAAATGGCTGCTAAATATTTTATTTTCAATAGCTGAAATAGCTTCACGCTGATTGTTGAATTTACGACTAAGTGCAGAGTAGGTCATTAAAATCGGGTAGTCAGTGTTACCTGATTTAATCAAGGGTGCAATTAGATCATTTGCTTCCTCAAATTCTCCACGTCTTTCTAGAACTTGAGCTATAAATCCAATAACTTCACTATTACTATCAGTTTCATTTGCTTTTCTGTAAAATTCCAGTGCTTTGTCGTAATCGGGTTTTTGATAATAATATTTTCCTAGTAATTTCAATGCATCAACAAACTGAGGATCAGTTTGATAGACCTTTTCAGCATAGTAAAGTGCTTTCTCCGGATTTTCACTGCCAAGAAGATAAAAGTTGCCTATATTGCACAATAACTGACTAGAGTTTGGGTCAATTTTTAATGCCTCATCTAATACTACTTTTGCTTCAATTGGTTTGTGGAGCTCTATAAGTACAGCACCCAAATTATTCAGAGCTTCAAAAAAGTTTGGACGTAATTTAACTGCTTTTTGGAAGCTTTCAGCTGCTAGTTCAGGTTCACCAACTAGTTGATATATATTGCCTAGAAAATAATGTGAATCAGTATATTTTGAATCAAGCTCAATGGCTCTTTTATATTCAGAGATAGCTGCATCCATATGACCTAAGCATTGTAGGGCTGAGCCATAAATATGATGTGCTGTATGATTGTTAGGGTGGTTAAGTAATATATTTTTGCTTATGAGTTCTGTGTCTTTAAACTCGCCTAATCTCCGATGAATGACCGCAAGCTCAAGTCCAATATTACAATTGGTTTTATTTGTTGCATACAGTTGAGAATAGAGCTTTTTTGCTTCCACCAGTTTGTCTTCATGAACAAGCTTTTGAGCTTTTTTTATTTTTGATCTTATTAAAACGTTACTTTTGGCCATAAAAATTAATCTACCTGATTATTACGCTAACTAATACTAAAATTGTTGAGTTTGTGTACTAGCCCAATTTATATAATATCTAAAATAAAACTATTGGGTTTCGTTTCACATGTTTTTGTAAGTTAGGGTGAGATAAGGCCCCTAACAAAATCTACTTATTTAAAATATAAATTCGTCCCATAACATTATGCTGATTCTGCTGCCGTAATGCCAGCTCATCCGAAGATAAAATACTGAAACCACTTAACTCAGCAATTCGTGATATATATTTGGCATTATGTTTATATCGACCGGTTGAATCGAGAATAAAATCATCATCTGAACTTAGTGATGACTCAATAGAAAATGCAAACAGGCCCCCGTCTTTTAGTGCATTATAAACACCATTAAAAACAGCTTGTAACTTGCCAATATATATCAATACATCCGATGATATAATAATATCAAATAATTTACCGTTGCCATTTAGATATTCAGTAATATCTGAAACAGTTAGTTCACAGTAACTATTTTTCTTTCTTGCTTCTTCTATCATTTCTTCTGATAAGTCAACACCCATCATTTTATTTACATGTTGGTTAAATAACTGGCCGCATATTCCAGTGCCGCAACCTAAATCAAGTAAAACCTTATCAGTAGTTTTATTTGGTAGAAATTTTAAAGTGGTATCAAATATAAGTTCTGGTACTTTTGATTTAAGCGTTACTGACAAGTGATCATCATAATGATCAGCATAGTTTTTATATAAATCTTTAATATACTGCTGATCTGCAGTGTCAGGTAGTGGTTCAATACCCAATGCTGCAATCATATGTTTAATCTGAGGATTGTCTGGTTCTAATTGTTGAGCTTTTAAACAGGCTAGTCGGCAATTTTCCTTATCGCCGATTTCATTATACAAATAACCCAGATTAGCAAAAGCCTTTGAGTAATCAGGTGATACTTCTACTGCTTCTAAATATGCTTTTATAGCCTGTTCTGTTTTATTTATGTTCTGATAAATAACACCCAGATTGAAATAAATAGAGGCCTGATTATTGTTAATGCTCAATGAGTTTCGGTAGAACATTTCCGCTTTAAAGGGCATATTATTCTGTTGAAAAAAAATACCGATTTCCCTTGGTAAATCAGCATTATCTGGTTTTTTATTACAGATATTTGAGAGGTATTGAACCGCCTGCTGCTTATTACCGGTTTTTAGTATTTGAGTCGCATCATCTAAAATGCGGTTAAGGTATTTATTCAATTTCATAAAGTTAATTTTAAAAATAAAATGCTGACAGCAATCACACTGGTCTATGATGTCAGTAGCTCATTTACATTAGTGAGTTCTTATTAAGATATTGGTTAAAGTAATCTCTAAAAGATATATGTGGCTTAATATACCAAAAAAAAGTTATAAATTCGGTAAATAATTAACTTATTTAATAGTTTTAGATGTTTGAATTATGTTTATATCTGAAACAGGCCTATATAAAGTTTCAATATGTAATAAGGTCCAATTTTAGCAAAAGATGATAGAAGTGTAAGAGGTAAATTAAGAGTGTATTTATTTTAATCTATATTTAGGGGGGAATACTTAAAAGAGATTTCAAGGCAGATGGATTAACTTTCTAGACTGAATTGTTCAACAATGTATCTAAATGTTTCATCTATACTCGGTCAATATGTATGGGTATCTCTTTGATAATATTAGTGTTTTAGTAAGCGCAGTGTCATTTAGTTGGCAATGTACTGTAAATGACTATTCAAAACTTAGTTTTAACCTCTAAATTGACTGTCGAATCAGGCAAGCTAGATGTACTGATAAATCAGGATATGCGTGGGGCACGGCGTAACCGTAAATTTAAATAAAATAAGGGAAGTAATGTCGTTTTATGTCGGGCTTTGATATCTCATCATAACCTTAACTTATATCTATGCCAAAATTTAAAGTAACTCATTGGTTGAATTGAGGAAAGGGGCTTCAATTAACTAAGTTAGAAAGATAAATATAAAACACAATATTCGATAAGGTATGTAACAAGGTAACTAGTAGTAAATCCTGATTTTTCTGATATACCCAGCCAAAAATTAAGGATGGAATAAAAACACTTAACCCAAACCAGCCTTGAGTAATTGTGTGAAGTAGAGCAAAGAATATAGATGTAGCAATGTTTGCCGCTAGCTCTGGGCCAATTCTCTTAATTCTTGTTTTATTTAGATGAATAATAATTTCTAGTTGTTTCATAAAATATGCACGAAAAAACCATTCTTCAGGTAAGGCCGTTAACAGAAGACTTGAGAGTGCGATTGATATATAAGCTGTATTTAAAGAAATTATAATTACACTGATTATTAAGAGAATAGTGTGAGGTAACAATTTTAAGAAATATTTTTCTGAGTTATTGTTTTTTCCGTCTTGTGCGCCTGAAGATTCACTAGATATTAATTTTGAATGCTTCCAGTGATGACGATCTAGAAAGGGTAGAAATAAAAGCAAACCTGTTAAAACGAGTTCTCGGCTAGAATGAATAAAAACGGCGCAAACCGTGAGGAATGCGCCGTTAATAATAAGCAGTTGTAATCTGCTCAACGGGGTCTTAGCTCTTATTGCGTTTGAGTCTAAATAACCCTAGTAACCCCAGGAATCCTGCAACAAACCACCAGTCAGCACGTTGGCTACTGTCAAGGGTTTTACCACTCATGCTACAGCCATCAGTACCTGATGTCCGTGAGTCGACGTATACACCAACTGGCGTTGCAATACCACCTGGGTCAGCTATATCATTAACATTCGCGTCATCGTCATATATATCACCATCGGCAATAGTCAATTGTAAGCAATCATCATTTTCAATAAGTCCATTATTATGGTTATAAGCTGCATTGCCTGCTGGTGGGCATGTACCGGCAGTTGCTAGAGCTGATGCTACTAAATTGTTTGCGTCATTGGTAAATGTGCTCCAGGCACCATTAATGAACTTTCGGTATATGGCATCTGCTGGGATGGGTGCTGTTAGAGGGATCATTATTTCCGTTGAAGCTCCGGCCCCTAGTACCGTGAAATTGTATAAGCCGTTACCAAAGCTGAAATCAGGATCTGCGGTGCCGCCATTATTTAGTAGGTCATCCATAGAAATACGGCCATCAATTGAACCAACAGCTGTGGCAATGGTTCCAGGACCATAAGTTCCACTGCTTGTGCTGGGACCTTCTGGCACGTTGATTGTACCAACAAAATGCAATCGATATGGAACACCCTCAAAGCCACATCCGCCACAATTTGCTGGCACAGTCGCTGAATAGTCTAGTGTGTAGGTATCCCCATCGGAGCAATCTGTTGCGCAGACAATTTTTGCTTGTCCGCTAGTAAAGCCGCCTTCCCAAGCGCCACCGCTCATGGGTATTGTTTGCACTCCATTCCAGGCGACAACCCAGCCTGAAAGGTCGATGGCTACGTTGCCTGCACCATCATCTGAAATAATACTTGCTGGTGATTGAGTCCAGTGTAAACCTGTATTACTGAAGAAAAACCATGGTAGGTCAATACCTGGTGATTCGCTACCATCAGCGGAGCCAGGATGTGATCCTGTAGCAAATTGAGATTTTCCAATCGAAAGTCCGGCATTTTGCGTTAAAGCTGTTCTTTCGCCTCCTGGTGATATGGCGCCATTGCCATTTATATCCATGCCAAAATAGCTTCCAGATTTTACAAATACAGTACCGGAGTAACTGGATGTTGTAACCACACCTGCATCAAATTCTAATATGGCGTTTGTTGGGAGTGTTGCAAGTGTTTGAGTGCTTATACTACTACAGGCTAAAAGCATCATTGTATTGAGTATTTTCTGTTTAGTTTGCATAATTTTTTACCTTAAATTCTTTTAGTATTTTTAATTGTTTATTAAACATAATTAAAAATTCATACCAAAGCTGCCACCAATGGCATTCTGTTCCATAGTGTAACCACCTTCTTCATTTATATAAGTAGGCCCAAATTGCTCATATTCAAATGCGTGAATATACGAAAAGCTTAATTCCATGTCTTTATTTAATTGATAAGTGGCACCTAGTGTAAGGTGGTTTTGAGAAATAGCAGGGGCGACTGTGCTGAATAAAATATCATTTTCTTCATCAAGAGGGCTCTTTCCATAGTTCCAGCCACCACGTAATGTCCAGGCTGAATTTAACTGGTACGCTGCACCCAGTTTAAATATAAGTTGATTTTCCCAGCCAAAACCCAGCCCGCCATCTCGCCCAAGAGCGTTTGTTTCTCGATCAACTGGAAATATGAATGCACCACGTGAATCAGGGCCAACATTACCTATGGCCGCAACGTCTTCATAGAATACATAATTAATATCTAAAGCGACTTCAAGCTCGTTAATTACTTTATAAGCAATACCAAAACCCAGATTTGCAGGCGTGTCCAGGCTGCCTTGTTCAGCAAATAAATCTGAGTAGTCATCAAATTTAGACATGAAAGTTTTACTGGTATATTCTGCACCCAGAGTCAAAGTATCATTCATGAAATTGCCTAACCAGCCCAGACGAATACCAGCTCCATAAGAAACATCAGTTCCTTGATCTGTCAGCTTAGCGGTATCGTCCTGAGTTGTAGTGAACTGGGTAAACTTCTCTAAGCCATATGCTTTAAATACTTGTACGCCAATAACTAAAGTTGCACCGATACTGTTATTTTTATCCAGTTTCATTGCGATAGTTGGGTTTATATTCATAACGGCTAAACTAACGCCTAGTTTATCATTACAGTCAGCTGGCGCTGAATTAGCACAGTTGAACAGGTTGGTGTTATAACGACTACCACCTCCACCTACGGGAACCATTGTGAAACCGTATGTCAAATCACCATCTTTCCAGCTAGCACCGATATTAGGAAATAAATACACACCATCAGCGACTGTTAGATGATCAGGTTCGCTTTCTACTGTGAGTTTGTTTGGGGCTACACCTTGATAAGCAGTTGAGTCTACAGCAAAAATATCGCCGCCCATATCAAAACGGTTGGTTTTCAGTTGTGCCATTGTTGCTGGATTCGCTGCACTGGTCATTACGTCATGAGACTGTGTAATACCGACTCCGCCCATTGATCTGGATTTAGTGCCGTAACCAATTAGAAACATGCCATTTGTAGCAAACACTGATGCTGGTGCGACGATTCCTATGACGCACGTCAAAGCTGTTACCAGCTTTATTTTCTTGTTTATCATCTTTATATTCTCCCCCATTTAGAAGATTTAATTAATTTTTTCAGGATTTTTTATGGAATTAATCCTTGTGTCTCTAAATATAAATATACCGAGTATTTTTGCTATTATGGAGGAGATAATGATGATTGATCAATATATTGTCAATATAAGATATGTTAAAAAACAAAAATAAATATTAAAAAATATAATATTAACATTAACTTATGTTGTCGTGTTGCCATTGAAATAAGGCGTATATAATAATTAAAAATGAGCGCTGATTTTAATTATTATTTAATCTATAAATGGATTTGTTTAAAGTCTTTTATATTAATAGCCTTACTTAAGATTGTTATACCAAAGATGAATTATTAAAAATGACCTCAAATTTATTGAGTTGAATATTGAAAATTTTAGAATTTGTAAAGTATCGATACTATTTAACTCTTCGGTTTACTAGTCGATAATTGGGTATGATTATCCAGCACTTGTTTTTTAAGCTTTATTATTCATGACAAAGAATGACTGAAAATTACAGTGTGTAGTAATGAAGCTTAGTTAGATGCTTGTCATTTTTGTTTATAATAAAATCCTTATTTAGCTGAATTGTTAATTAATATTTTAACAATTAAAAAATAACTCAGACATTTAAGTATGGAATAACAAAAATATCTGTCATGAGAGTGATTCATGGGAGAATGGTTAAAGGCGTATTCATTTAATTTAGCTTTAAGTAAGGTGTATTTAAAAAGTTGAAAGTTATAGTGCTTTAATTAATGGGGGGCTTTGACAATCTGACTAACTTGGCTGTCGGCTTTGATATGGGGCGCTCAGAGGCTCTGGTTTGGATAATCCATGTGTTTGTCAGTTTTAATTACACTTTATTGGTCTTGTTTTAGTTGTTAATCAACCAGTTTGTTTGATGGAAGTAACTTGTGGTGAATAAAACTGTTTGTTTTTATGTGATGAGTTTTGTAACTATATGATTATAATAAGTTTTTCCGCACATTTTAACGTTATGAAGTTTGTCGATAAAATATACAGTTTGAAGCAGTTCATGGTGAGGCTGATTATCAGGAATTAAATAACTCTTTGATTTTTAAGTGTTTAATTTAGATGGCATGGCTGTTGCTTTGTCTTATCTACAGTATCTAGAAATTCAGTTTCTGTTACTGAAAATAAAATGTAAATAAAATAAAATTAATATTCGGAGCATTGAAATATGAACAAAAAATTATTAAGCACAGCTATCTTAGCAGCAATGGCTACTGGTATCAGTACAACTGCAAGTGCTGATCTAGCAGCAACTGCAACTCTTAACTTTGATGCTGGTGTTACTACAGTTAGTTATTCTGGTACAGCTTTTGTTAAGTCTGGTTCTTACTTCGGTATGGATGTAAGTGGTAACGGTAAAGTTACAGCAGCTGAGCGTACAGCTATTTCTCAAAATGATGGTCTTATTTTAGGCACATCTCAAGCTGCATCTGGTTCACACGGTGGCGTTATAGATGGTAGTGAATCTGCTGGTTTTGATAACCCTTGGGAATTCTTCAAGAACACAGGTATGCATTACTCGTCTACTCCATCTACAGTTCTAACTGCTACTGGCGCAACTGCTACAGTTGACTTCTCAGGTTGGGGTGTAACTTGGAATGGTATTCCTGCAATCAACATGGGTGGCGGAACGCAGGATTGTGGTACTACAACTGATGGTGTTTGTATTAACCCAGCTGATAGTTCAGATATCGGTGGTATCTTCAATAATGGTACTGGTGTTGCTACAATCACTTGTGCGGTAGATTGTGCTGAGGGTGATACATATACTCTTGATTATGCAGCTACAGTTCCACAAGGTGATGCATCTAACTTCGGTGGTGTTGGTTATGTTTTACACCTAGTTGGTACAGTTGGTGCAGCAACAGCAGCAGTTCCAGTTCCAGCGGCAGTATGGTTGTTCGGTTCTGGTCTACTTGGCCTGGCAGGTGTAGCGCGTCGTCGCAAATCTGCATAATTTAGTTACTCTCTTTTAAGAGTCTAAGTTAGATCCATAAGATGGGAGTTACATTTATTTGTGCTCCCATTTTTAATGGCGAATAAAAATCAAGATAGTAATCAGTTTCGTTTTTTCTGGATATGCTATGCGGATGAAGGTAATTAACATGGATAACTTGCTTGGCTTTAATCTAATGTTTTTTTCAAAATTGTCTATTAAAGAAGGTCTGGTTTTAATTCAATGCCGTTTTAAAAAAATAATGGCTGTCGCGCTTTTTAGTTTTATGTCATTCAGTGCTAATGCTATAACAATGCTCACGCTGCCTGGTGAATACCAACCCCCTGGTATTGTTGGAGCTTTCCCGGATGATGCTGATTTTTCCTGGATTAAACATCGCTACCCTGAAGGTGCGGGTTATCATAGCTGGAATTTTGGAGGAGGAAAGGACGGTGGTGTTATATTTGGTCAGCCTCAGGCTTTTACTGAAATGACTGATGTTTTCACAATGTTCAATCAACCAACAGGTTTTTATTCGGTAGGGTCTGGGTTATCTATAGATTTAAATAATAGAATTGATATGTCAAATCTTCGTATGTGGCATGCAGCTGAAATTACTGATGTTGGAAGTGGTTCAGGTTTTGATACATTTGTACCATACCTAACGGATATTACTTTACTTGGTGCAGGGGAAAATGGTTGGTCTATTGATTCAAGTGGTGCGTATCACTTATTTTATAATACTGCTGGAATATGTGCGGGGTGTGAAATGACTATACACTTATATGGCACAGCGGTAGTGCCTGTACCTGCTGCAATATGGTTATTTGGTTCAGGTGTAGTGGGTTTGTTTGGGTGCTCTATTTTTAAACGAAAATTTGCATGATCTTTATTTTCTAGAGTAATTTTAAAATAAAATATACCTCTAATTTATCGTGTAATTTAATTATTTTAAGTCATTATATGAAGCAATCAGTAAATAACATAGTATTAATTTTAATGCCGAATGGTCAGAAATTACCTATTCCTCAGGCATTAAATAGAGCAATTTTACACCATCAGTCTGGCCGATTAGTTCCAGCGATTGAAATTTATCGAAGAATATTGAAAGCTAATCCAGTTCATGCTGATGCTATGCATTTATTGGGTGTTTCTGAGAGACAGCAGGGTAATTATAGTGAAGCAATTGCGTTAATCAAAAAAGCGATAAAAATAAAACCTAAAGTAGCTGCATATTTCAATAATTTGAGTCAGTCTTATAGAGCGAATGGTGATCTGAAAAATGCAACGGTGGCGGGTAAAAAAGCAGTGTCATTAGATTCAAATATGCCAGAAGCATACTTGAATCTAGGTGCGATTGCACTTGAAAATGATGATTTTGATGTTGCGATAGAATCGCATAATAAAGCCAAAAAATTAAGAAAAAATTATGTTGATGCAATGATAGGTTTGGGTGACAGTTTAGTCAAATCTAAACAATTTGAGGCTGGATTAGCAGAGTTTAAATCTGTACTGGCTATTCAAAAGAATGAAATGAGAGCTATTACACGTATAGGAATCACTCTTCGTATGCAGGATAGAGTGGATGATGCAATAAATCATTATAAGTTATCAATCGAGAGATTTCCGTCTGAAGTTGATCTTTATAATAATCTTGCATTTCTATTTCAACGTGGTGGCAGATTCGTCGAGGCGGCAGAGTGTTTACGCAAGTTACTTGAACTAACACCAGATGATGTAATTTCAAGGCATACTCTGAATGCACTAGAAGGTTCAACTGCAGGAAGTACACCAGCGGAATATGTGCGTGAACTTTTTGATAACTATGCGGATAATTTTGAATCACATTTAGTTGAGAAATTAGGTTACCACATTCCTGAAAAACTTTTAGAAGTCATAATTAATTCAGTTGGTAAGCGAAAAAATCTTTCTGCACTTGATCTTGGTTGCGGCACAGGATTAATGGGAATAATGCTAGAGGATTATTGCTCGCATTTAGCTGGCGTTGATTTGGCACCAAAAATGATTGAGCATGCACGTGATAAGAATATTTATGATGAATTGGCTGTAGGTGATGTTCTGGAGTTTATGCAGAAAAAGGAATCAGCGCGTTATGATATTATTGTTGCAGCAGATGTTTTTAATTATATTGGTGAGTTAGATGCTATTTTTAATGAAGCAAAAAGACTACTGTCTTCTGATGGCGTTTTTTCATTTTCTGTTGAAGCCGCAGATAATGATTCAGCTGCTAATTACCAGTTAAATGAAACAGTTCGATATAGCCATGCAAAAAAATATTTACAGCAGCTACAGCTAAAGTATGGGTTTAAGGAGAGGGAGTTCGTTAGAGAGCATATGCGTAACAATCATGGTAAACCTGTTTATGGTTTTATGTGTGTCTATAGTCTGGTTTAGCTTTCTTCTTTTACTACATTTGAAGTTAAACATATTATTATTTTGATACCGTCTTAATTGCTCGTAATCAGAAATAATATAATTACTGAAAATACAAATAGTTTGTATAAATTAGTCACAATCTATTCCATAACAGATTCAGGTTTTAGCTTCTAAAAAACCTTCGTAAGCGTGTTTCAATGCTTATTATAGCTTATGAGTTTGAAAGGATTTAATGCGTCGGTGTATGATAGTTTTAAGTGATTGCATTCGAATGATTTTTGCCGATATATTTTACATTTGTGGCGATAATTTACATGATTTTAAATATATGTATAAAAAACTCTATTGAATCAATGGATTAGAATAAGTTGTAATTGGTTCGAAAATTGCTGGTATTACATGGTTAATCTATTTTATTAAGTATCTGCTAAATTTAGCACTGGAATTTATGATGAGATCATTTTTACATATTGTAACTGCGTTTGGCATTGTAATGCTGTTAACAAATTGTGTAGCCATACAGCCATTTCCAAATGCAGTCAGAGCAGGAGACACAGTAACTTTAGCTATTGGGTCTTTAGATAATATAACAGCAAGAAATATAAATGCCTTGTACTATTCAGATAGTGACGTTCAAAATCCTGTTGATATTACTTCAAGTGTAAGAAGTGTTTTAAGAATATATCCTGATAAAACTAGTAAGAGTTACTGGGATACGTCGACAAATAACGGTCTATATACGATGGACTTTTTGAGTAGAGTAAGTTCTCATGGTCCCTGGCAAACGGTTATAGTACTGGATTTGCCTGTTACGCTACCCGGTGGAACTGGTTATATAAAAATTACACCTGATTCCGAAGTCAGGTATCCATTAATTGCAGGAAGAGTTGAAAATATTGATATAGCAATGGAAATTTTGACCGAAAGTGATGGCACAACATTAATTGGAGGTGCTCATCAATTTAAATATAAGACAGCTTCATATGATGCCTTTCCAAGCACTGGATTGCTGGGAAATTTACAACCTCTAACTCAACTGGTTCTGAGACATGTGCCAGACTCATCTAAGACTTACCCGATAGCAGCTGCAGAGTATATTATTAACTTATCAGTTTCAGATCTTAATTCTAACGATGTGACTAGTCAGGTGAGTAGTGATGATATAGTTATTGTTCTGGATGATATGCCAACTTATGTTAAAAATCAGGTTAGTTTAAACTGGAGTAAAACAGGTAATGATATAAAAATTCTCATTTTGAGTTCAGGCGGTACGTTAAATGCTAATTCATTACGTTTTTCAATACTGCTATCAAATTTGAGTTTGGAGTCAACGAATGGGTGGTCTATTTCAGATTTATCATCTCTTGTTTCGTCAAGGTTTTATGATATCAGTGGCGATGAAGTGACAGGGTCTATAGGTCGGTTAAAAGTATTTAGAAATTAAATGTTTAATATAAAAATTAAGAATTTAAGTGTTTTTTGATAGGATCGCATAATGTTAAAAAAACTCGTAATGTTTATGATACTTATCACATCACTATATTTTATAGTGTTTACTCAAGATGTACTTGTAGAAAAAACATTAGATACAGCTTCTGCTGAAATGGATAAAACTATTTATGATTTATCCCAGAAAGAGAGTGTTGTGAATGAAATTTCAAATCAATCGATGTCAAACTCAAAGCAAAAAAAAGTAATCCGCAAACAACTTCAGCCAGAAATTACGCATGCATTAACAGAAATGCTTAGTACGTCTTCTGAAGATTTAGTAGAAAAAAAGTCAGATACCGGTGTTAGTGTGAATTTGAAGGGGCGTTTTCAGACTGTACCTGTTGCAATTATTAATGAAAACGGTGATGTAGAGATACAAGACTACAGTAGTGTACCCAAGTAGGTAAAATCCAGTGATAAATACTCTAATAATTTTTTTATTGCTACTTTTATCTGTTTGTAAACCGTTACAAGCAACTCAAGTCATAATCGTAAATATGGATGGGCCTGGTGAAGGTTTTAATGATAGTACGCCTGTTTCTCCTGTAGGTGGTAACTCAGGAGTTACTATAGGACAGCAACGATTACAAGTTTTTGAATTTGCAGCACGAATATGGGAATCAACAGTATCTAGTAATGTGCCGATAAAAGTGGAGGCGAAATTTGACTCTTTAACGTGTACTTCTACATCAGCTATTTTGGGATCTGCTGGCCCTATAACTGTACATCGTGATTTTAATAATGCGCCTAAATCTAATACTGTATATGCGTCTTCTTTAGCAAATAGTCTAGCAAATATCGATTTGGCGTCTACGGCAGATATCACTGCTATTTTCAATGGTGATATTGATAACAATAATGCTTGCTTGGGTAGCTATAACTGGTATTACGGTTTGGATGCTGTTAAGCCGTCTTCAACAATTGAGTTGTTATCAGTTGTAATGCATGAAATAGGCCATGGTTTAGGGTTTCTTACTTTTGTTAATATCTCTACAGGTGAAAAATTTGGAAGGCCGGCTCGTGATGATGCGTATATGTTAAATCTGGAAGATCATAGCTTAAATAAGAACTGGAATGAAATGTCAAATAGTCAGCGGCAAGCTTCTGTAATTGATACTGCTGATTTGCACTGGACTGGTTTGGCTGTGACATCCAAATTGGGTGATTTAACTGGTGGTGTAAATCAGGGGCATATAAGAATGTACGCTCCTTCTCCATTACTAGGTGGGTCATCTGTATCACATTTTAGTGATACTTTATCACCAAATGAACTCATGGAGCCAATTGATACTGGCCCCAAGCAAGGCCCGGGGCTTACAGGTGAGTTGTTACAGGATATTGGTTGGAGTATTTTACCAAATTTTAGACCTGTTATAAGTCAGGTAGAAGATACAGTTTATAGTCAATCGACAAATGAATTTGATTTTATCGTTAGAGATATTGATGATTTATTATCTTCTTTAATTATTACTACTACATCATCTAACCCTTCAGTTATTAATAGTTCAGGACTACAAGTGACTGGTTCTGGTAATGTCCGTAAATTAACATTATCGCCTTTATCTGCTGGTGTATCAACAATTGGGATAACTGTTTTTGATGGTAAGGAATCAGTATCTATAAACTTTATTTTAACTGTGCTTAATACGACTCCTTTTATTAATATTGATACTCCTGATGATAATGCAAATTTTGCTGAAGGCTCAGAAGTGATATTTCAGGCTAATGCAAGTGATATTGAAGACGGTGACCTTGATTCTTTTATTGCCTGGTCATCGTCCATTGATGGGTTTTTAGGATCGGGAAATATTATTAATTCCGTGTTATCTCTTGGTAATCATCAAATATCTGCAAGTGTTACAGATAGTTTATCTGATACTGCGATAGCAGTTATAGGTACTAATATCCTTGGTGATTCTGATAATGATCAGATGAATGATGCTTGGGAAATAAATAGTTTTGGCGGATTAACACGTGATGGTACAGGCGACTATGATGGGAATGGTATTACTGATCTAGACGAATACTTAATTTCAGTTACTGTTCCAAATGGAGATATAAATAACGATGGTCTAGTGAATATTGTTGATGCTTTACTTGTAACCCAGCATATAAATGGATTCTCGTTATTGACCCCAGTGCAGATTGCCCGTGGAGACATTTATCCTGCCGATAGTCCTGATGGAATAGTCAATGTTTCTGACTTTATCTTATTGAAAATAATAGTCAATTAAGCATTAACGATATTTATATGTAATATCAGAAATGTACGGAATTCAACAGTTATAAAAAATATTAAGTGATAATAAAGTAGGAAATGTAGTACTTTATTTTAGTGTTTGGCAGGCTATTTGAAATGGTAATATTATTCCTTAATACTACTAATTTTAAAATGATACCTGGGCAGTAAATGCTGCTCATGTAGCTGATTTTTATATGGTGATACGTTGTACATAAATTATGCTGCTTATTATTCATTGTAAGCTCTAGTAATTTTGTAGGCGTATACTGTTGAGTCTATTTGGTAGTAGCGTTTCGCGTGTACCAGATTCAATCACGGTTCAAACTTGATGCTAAGTTATTTTGTTTAACCAATTAAATTTATACGACTTTATGCAGTAGCTGGAAGTTAGTCATAATTATGTCGTTTTGAATAAAATATTATAAATATCAACTAAATGGAGATTAAAATAATATTAAGTTCTTTAGCCTTTTCTAGTCTTAGTGCTGTTTCAAATGTAAATGCATTTGAAAACGGAGATGTGATAGATTTCAAACCTGGTGAAGCTAGATGTATTTTAGATACTGTAACCTATCCAAATTGTTATTACGGAAGCTTAATAAGTACAGGTTCATATTTTGCAATGGATGTTGACGGTAATGGTAGATTTTCAGATTCTGAAAAAATTCCTTTATCACCTGGGAGTGATGGAGGTATTATTGTCGGACAACTTCAGTCAGCAACTAGCCATTCGTTATGCCCTGATGGTACTGAAGTCTCACCAGTTGATTCACCATGGTGCTTCTTTGGTAATAGTGGCTCTCATCAAACTACGGACACTCCAGTAACTGATAACGGTGATGGTACATTGAATTTCTCTGGTTGGGGTGTTACATGGAATGGAATAGTAAATATACCTATGGGCATTGTTGAAAGTAATGCAGTTTTAACCTGTGCAAGCTCACCATGTACTGTTGGCGATATTTATGAGATTAATTTAACCTCTGCAGTTCCAGCTAATGCCCCTTCAAACTTTGGAGGAGTAGGTTATTTTTTGTATTTAGAAAGCAATGGTCCGGTAATACCAGTAGCAACTATTAATATTGCTATAGCGGGTGGTGCATCACAAGAATGTACATCTGAAGGCGGTTCAAAAATTCAGATGAGTTCGACGGTAACTACACCAGCTGATGACCTGATTTCTAGTATCGACTGGATCGTTGATGGGGTAAATGTTGCAACAGGCTCTGATGTCGATGTGTTTTTTACATTAGGTACGCATAATTTAGTTGCATCTGTAACTACAGTTAACGGCTTAACTGCTATTAAAAGTACTAGTGTTAAAGTACGGGATACATCTAGTCCAGTTGTTACAGCTGCATTTATTGATAAGTACACAGGTGAGGTAGTATCAGAAGCCACCAATCAAGATGGAGTATTAGTAAAAGCAGAGGCAACAGATGTTTGTGATCCTACGCCTATAGTCGATGCAACAGTAGGTGCCAATGTTGTAAATGAGCAATTAATTAAAGTAACTAAACGTCGTGGAAAAGTATTGTTAGATGTTGATCAGTTGGAATTAACAGTTACAGCTGTAGATGCTTCAGGACGTAATGCTGTAGATAAAGCAAATCTAGCTATTGTCGAATAGATTTTGCTATATTAAGAGAGGCAGGAGAGAGTATTTTATAATTTTTAAGTGATTTTGAAGGTTTATTTGTCATAATTATAGATTCTTATATTTCTTTGCATATTATTCAATATAATATGATATTGAATAAGTATATATAAAATATTTCTCTACTGTCTTGATTTTTGTATTAGTACAAGTTATTTCACAACGAAAATACAAGTACCACAGTAGCTTCACGTACTTAGCTTATATAGGCAATCTCAAATGCTAGAATACTCATAATGCTGCTCTTAATAAGTGGCTACAATTTAGCTAAGAGTTTGTTTTTCCTTGATGAATAAAATATGGAATAGCAATTAATTTGAGCTTTCGGTAGGCATGTTGTCATGTGGCATGAAATAAATATTACTGTTTAGATATTCGGTAAGATTATTTTTTTGTTATAACGATGATAGTTTTTGTGTCAGAAGGGGGGGTGTTTTACAGATTTAGTGTTTTGCTATTGAGCGCATCTTCAGCTTGTTCCCAGGCAGGGTTGAATAGCTCATGTAGTTTTATGTTGCGGCTTTTACAGGACGATTGAATCGCTATTTTTTTCGAATAATCATGTTTGAATATGAAATCGGTTTGATCTACTTGTAAAAATGAAATTCTTGCTATTCTATATTCTTCTGGTGTGATTTTAATTTTCATTGCACTTGTTAATTTCTGGGCTAGACGTAATAGTCTGTGTCCATAACGAATAGAGTGGGATGTGTCGGACACTAGTATTTGAATTTGTGCATGGCGATTGCCGCGTACAAAATTTAGCAGGTTTTTTATAAATAGTTCATTATCATATAAGCGGTGTTCTAGATCGGGTGTAAATATTTTTATACTTCTCAATGCTGTTTCAGAAATTTCTATTATTGCTTCTCTAGTTTGCTCATTATCTTCCAGTTGTATATCCTTCTCACTGTTACCTTGGCGTTCAAAATTTGTAGTATTAAACATAATGTTTATTGAGTGTAATTTGTGAGTGATAGTTCCATTGATTTATGAGGTATATTCGCATCTATAAACTCTTCTGAATATACATTAAATCCCAGTTTCTCATAGAAAGGAACAGCTGATGTTTGAGCATGTAAATAAACTTTCTGTATACAGTTATTTTTAGCATGATCTAGTAGTTCTTTTAGCATGGCCGTTCCTATGCCTAAACCACGGTATTTATTTAGCACGGCCATTCGCCCTATATGTCCATCTGCTTTTATACGGCTACAGGCAACAGGTATGTTGTTATAAGTTACCAGTATATGAGTAACTTTTTCATCAAACTCATCCCATTCTAATTCTTCAGGTACGTTTTGTTCCTCAATAAATACCAGGCCACGAATATAGCTTAAGGCGGACTTATCAGTTTCCCAGTCAGTAATTTTTAATTTATATTCCATTTTGATAGTATCCTTATATAGAGCTTCTATGCTGCAATGCTCGCCTGGATTACATCTAAATTGACCTAACGTTAGGCTAGATAAATACTGCCTGAGTTATATAAGTCAATTAGTAGTTCTTGTTCAGTTGTGTTTGCGGATAGCAATAATTTAATATCAACTAACCTGTCTTTGCAAAGCTTTTCAGAGAAGTTTGTTGTTGTTCTGTAGTCGTTGCCATTAATAAATAACAATGTATCTTTATCATTTCTTTTAAAAGAAAATCTACTTGCGGGGTGTCTGTATAGTAGAGCGCCATCATTAATTTCGTTAATTAAATCACTAATAGAATTAAACGGTTCTTCTGGTGCAACTGTATGTTCGGTTTTAGGATCGCTCATATATTTTCCGAACCAGCGATCAATTTCATTATGCTCAGGTGTTAAATATTCTTTGAATATTTTTCTAACTCGATTAATTGCATCTTCAGTGATTTCTGATGAGTGACATTGAGTTTGTAAATCAGCATCTTGATAGGTGAGTTTTGCTGATAAATCCTGTGTGATATGAGCAATGAAATCATTCAGTAAATCAGCGTGACTTACTGCGCGGTAACCTACAGAAAAACTAATGCTTTCGCCTAACGAAACCCCGTGATGTGTTACATTGGGTGGAATATAAATCATGTCGCCGGCTTCGAGTATCCACTCCTGTTCAGCTTCAAACGTTTTATGAATACGTAGTGGTGTACCTTCTGCCTGGTTATCTTCGGTCACTTCTGCAGTGCTTATTTGCCAGCGTCTTTTACCCTCACCCTGAATGATAAAAACATCGTACAAATCAAAGTGAGGCCCCACAGAACCCTGATCTGCAGCATAACTACACATTAAGTCATCCAGTCGCCAGTCGGGGATAAAGCGAAACAGATCGGGTAGCCAGGTTAATTCGGGTATTACTTTTTCAAGATCATTTATAACCAGTGTCCAATGAGACTCAGGTAAATTTGAGAATGTATCATCATCCATTGGGCCAAAGATGG